>WBZX01000009.1_pt1 | contig 182207 bp, 185 predicted proteins | sample 5204211 | NCBI WGS metagenome assembly WBZX01 (sample SAMN12344362, study PRJNA552823) | activated sludge metagenome | biome: Activated sludge suspended growth; feature: Nitrification reactor; material: Wastewater; isolation source: activated sludge from nitrification reactor of wastewater... | reverse complement strand
AGCTTCGGCTGCAGCAGCGCAGCGGCGGCGCCTTCGGCCAACGGGCTCCTCGCGGACAAGCACCGTGCCCCCGGTCGCACCTGCGCGCTCTTGTTCTGCCTTGGCCCTCGCCGCTGTCAACCCACACGCGAATGTGCCCTCTGTCCGAAGGTACCACCACTGCACTGCAACCTACGCCGGTGGTGGTCCACCGGGTGGGGCGCCGCAGTGCCTGGCGGGGCAGGTGGTTTGGGGTTCGGGCGCAGGGGCCATTCGCGGGACGCTGACCAGACGGACGCGTCGGGAAGTGGGGGTTGCCCAGACCTGCCCAGGACACGGGCCGTGTTCCGCGAGCCCGACCCGGAGAACGAACCCCGGGCCACCTGCACCACCGCAAACAGAGCTGGGGCGCGAGAACCACCGACGGCAATGCGCCGCCAACGGAAACTTGATCGGTCAATTCACCTTGAACGGCGCCCGGTACAGCCACACCGGCTTGCCGGCCACGTTCTGCAGCTTGGCCAAGGGCTTGAAGCCCAGGGCTTCAAACTCCAGGCTCACCAGCCAGGCCCCAGGCTTCAATTCGCCGGCCGCCTTGGCCATGGCGCGAGGCATGCTCTCGGGGCGCTGGAACAGGTAGACCAGGTCGTAGCCCGACCAGTCCTGCGCCCAGATGTCGGCCCGGCGCACGCGGGCAAAGCGGCAGCGCAGCGCGCACAGCATGGCCAGCGGCCAACTCCATTCCAGCCCGTGCAGTTCAGCCTGCGGATAGGTCAGGTGCAACTCGCGCAGGCCGGCACCCAGGCCGCAACCCGCGTCCACCACCTTGGCCCCCGGGGGCAGGGGCGCTGCCTGCGCCAGGCCTTGCAAGGCCTGCTGGGGCGTGGGGAACAGCGGCGCGTCGCGCCAGGTGCTGGCCGGGTACAGCGCCAGCAGCAGGGCCAGCGGCAATAGCCAGGCCCAGGCTGGCAGCGTGGCGGCCGCCAAGCCTGAGGCCAGCAGCGACACCGGAAACCCCAAGGCCATGAAGGCCCGCCGCCACGGCGTGCCGCCGCGCAGGGCCAGCGCACCACCCACCAGCAGCGCGGCACCAAACGCCGTCAGGCCGCCGGCCAGTGCGCCGCGCACGCCCAGGAAGGTGCCCCAGGCGAGCAGCCAGGTGAGCAGGGCAGGCAAGGGCCACGGCAAGGTCATGCCGGGGATTGTGGTGGAGCGCGCGGGCAGCGCGGCTGCGGATCAGCGGTGGGGAAGGGGGTCAGACCCGGGCCTTCGGGGCGTCCGGCGCCGGCTGATCGGGTGGCAACGAGGGGCCAGGAAGGCACCGATCGTGTAAAAGCCGCTGGAGGCCCGCCAACCGGTTTCGTCGAGGTACCACAGCAGGGCCACCACGAGCAGCAGCGGCACCGCCAGCGCGAGGAACATGCCGACGGTGAGGGCCACCTGCACCATGTCCTGCTTCCAGAACCGCACCCAAGCCGCGACCACGGCCTGCACAAGTTCTGCGAGTGCCTGGCTCCAGCTGCCGTCTTGCATGGTGACTCCTGGAAGTGCTCATACCCAGTATCGGCACATCCCGGCGGTTGTTGAAGGCCGGGCCGGTCGGCGCGGCCATGGGGGTGTCAGAACCCCAGCGACGCCAGCAGGTCGTCCACGTCGTCCTGCTGCATGGCGCGGTCGGGCACCTGCACGCCGGCCAGCTCGGCCTTGACGGTTTCCTGGTCGGGCAGGTCGCCGCTGTCCACCACGTGGCGCAGTTCCTCTTCCACCTTCCACAGGATGTCCATGACCTTGCCGATCACCTGGCCCGAGAGGTCCTGAAAACCCTGGGCCATCATCACGTCGGTCATGAGCTGGTTCTGTGCGTCAGCGAAGGCGGCGGCCGAAGCGGCGTAGTCGGCGCACATCCTCATCAGCACGCGGGCGCGCGCCGCGTCGAACTCGGGTGAGTCGGCCAGGCGGGTGATGGCGCCGGCGATCTCCTGGCCGCGCTGGCTCACGCGCTCGCAGGCGGGCTTGGCCTGGTCCACCAGGCCCAGCACGGTGCTGGCGGCCTTCTCGGTCATCTTGCCCACGTACTCCAGGCGCTCGCAGGCGTCGGGCACTTCCTTGAGCACGTGGCGCAGCTCGGGCTTCACCCAGGCGTTGTTGGCATCCGGATCTGCAGACGGCATTGTTTTTCTCGGTCTCAGTCGGTTTTCACGAATGGCATGGCGACTGCGCGGCGCCCGGCTGACTTGCGGCTGCGCTGCACGGCCTCAAAGCCGTCCTTGCCGCCGTTCCACAGGCCGTTGATCATCCCGACCACGTCCTGGGCGGTGTTGGCCGCGAGCTCTGGCCGGAACTGGCGCAGCGCCGACGCCAACTGCTCGCGCGGCACGCCTTGGTGGGTGGCCACGACGGTGAACACGGCGGTGTAGAGGTCGGGCATCTGCTCGCAGATCCAGCGGATGCGCTGCAGGCAGGCCGCCGGCGTGCCGTGTTGGTCGGGGCGCAGCCAGGCCAAGTCCTGGTCGGGCACGGCTGGGCGGTGCATGGGCCGGTCCTGCGGCGGGCTCAGAAGCCCAGGCTGGCCAGCAAGTCGTCCACTTCGCCCTGGTTGGTCACCACGTCGGTGCGGCCGACGGCGTCCACCACCGGGCCATGCAGCACGCTGGGGTCGACCTTTTCGCGGTGTTCAGGCGGCACCACCTGGATCAGCAGCTTGAGCAGGCTGTCCTCCAGGTCGTTGGCCAGGGTAACGACCTTGGCCACCACCTGGCCGGTGAGGTCGTGAAAGTCCTGCGCCATCATGATGTCGGTGAGGTGGGCGTCGATGCGGCCGGTGGTCTCTTCCACGTCCTTCGCAAAGTTCAGCACCTGCCCGGTGGCGACGGCGCGCACCGGGTCTTTCACCAGCAGCTCGGCCAGCTCTTTGGTGGACTTCGAGATGTGGGCGTGTTCGGCCTTGGCCTGGTCCACCGAGTTCAGCACCTTGTTGGCGGCGTCGGCGGTTTTGTTGGCGATGTATTGCAGGCGGCTGCGCGCGTCGGGCAGGCCGTCGGCGGCCACCTGGAGCTTGGGCATCACGCCCAGTTGCTGCATGGTGTCGTGCAGCAAGCGGGTGATGCTGCCGAGCTGGTTGAACACCTCGGGCGACACCATCATGGGTTCGGTGTGTGTGAGCGAGGTCAGGTCTTCCACTTTCATGGCGTTGCTCCCTGTGTGGCTCAGGCCGTGGCGGCCATCTTTTGCAGGATCTTCTGCACCTTCTCTTCCAGGGTCGCCTTGGTGAAAGGCTTGACAATGTAGCCGGCCGCACCACTCTGGGCGGCCAGCACGATGTCTTCCTTGCGCGCCTCGGCGGTCACCATCAGCACCGGCAGGTGCTTGAGGGCCGCGTCGGCCTTGACGGCTTTCAGCAGATCAAAGCCGTTCATGTTGGGCATGTTGATGTCGCTCACCACGAAGTCGAAGTGGTTGCTCTTGAGCATGTTCAGCGCCACCTGGCCGTCTTCGGCCTCGTCGACGTTGTTGCAGCCCATTTCCTTGAGCAGGCCGCGCACGATGCGGCGCATCGTCGAGAAGTCGTCGACGACAAGGAATTTCAGGTCACTGGGGTGGCTCATGGGGCAGTCCTCGGCAGGGTTTGAGGCCTATATCGGTCAGTGGGCCGGGGCACTTGAGGCCCCGAGGGTGGTTTCTGCGGCCTCGGCGGCTTCGGCAGGGTCCAGCACGGGTTTGAACACCCGGTCTTCAGCGTCGCGGTTCATCACGATGATGCTGATGCGGCGGTTCTGCGGGTTGGTGGGCTCCTCGCGGATGAAGGGCTGGCTGAAGGCCAGGCCCTGCACGCGCAGCACGCGGTTCTCGGCCAGGCCACCCATCAGCAGTTCGCGGCGCGAGGCATTGGCACGGTCGGCCGAGAGCTCCCAGTTGCTGTAGCCGCGCTCGCCGCCGGGGAAGGGGGTGGCGTCGGTGTGCCCCTCCAGGGTGAGCAGGTTGGGTACCTCGGCCAGCACCTCGCCGATGGAGCGCAGCAGGTCGCGCATGTAGGGTTTGACCACGGCGCTGCCCGAATCGAACATGGGCCGGGCGTTGTCGTCCACGATCTGGATGCGCAGGCCGTCGCGCGTCATGTCGAGGCGGATCTGCGAGCTCATGGCTTTGAGCTTCTCGCTCGCGCCCATCTTCTCTTCGATGTTGTTTTTCAGCTCTTCCAGCCGGGCGGCTTCTGCACGCCGCTGCTCGGCCTTGAGCGCGGCGAGGTTGAAGGTGCGCTTGGCGGCCTCGGTCTCGCCCTTCTTCACTTGGCCGCCCTGGCGGGTGAGGTCTTCGCCGCCGCCCTTGATGACGTGCGAGGCATCGCCCGAACCCGAGCCGCCCCCCATGGACACCTTCAGCGGCGACGAGAAGTAGTCGGCCAGGCCTTTCTTGTCACCCTCGGTGGTGCTGCCCAGCAGCCACATCAGCAGGAAGAAGGCCATCATGGCGGTGACGAAGTCGGCGTAGGCGATCTTCCAGGCGCCGCCGTGGACGGCATGGCCGCCCTTCTTCACGCGCTTGATGATGATGGGCTGGAGTTTTTTCGCGTCGCCGGCCATGGCTTACTTCTTCTTCACGTGGGCTTCAAGCTCGGTGAACGTGGGGCGGTCACCCGAGAACAGCACCTTGCGGCCGAACTCGATGGCCACCTGCGGGGCATAGCCCTGCATGCTGGCCAGCAGCGTGGTCTTGATGCACTGGAACTCTTTGCCGGCGTCTTCCACCTTCTGCTCCAGCAGGCCGCCCAGCGGCTCCACAAAACCGTAGGCCAGCAAGATGCCCAGGAAGGTGCCCACCAGGGCCGAGGCGATCATGCCGCCCAGCACCGAGGGCGGCTGGCCCACCGAGCCCATGGTGTTCACCACCCCCAGCACGGCGGCCACGATGCCGAAGGCCGGCAGGCCACCGGCCAGGCGCCCAATGGCGGCCACGGCGGCGTGCTCTTCCTGGTGGTGGGTTTCGATCTCGCTGTCCATCAGGCTTTCGATCTCGTGGGCGTTGAGGTTGCCCGAGACCATCATGCGCAGGTAGTCGGTGATGAATTCGGTGACGTGGTGGTCGTTGCCCACCGTCGGGTACTTCTGGAACACCGGCGAGTTGTGGGGGTCTTCCACGTCCTTCTCGATCGACATCAGGCCCTCCTTGCGGGCCTTTTGCAGGATGTCGTACATCAGCGCCAGCAACTCCATGTAGCGGGCCTTGCTGAACTTGCCGCCTTTGAAGCACTGCCCCAGACCTTTGAAGGTGGCCTTGACCACTTTCATCTGGTTGTTGGCCAGGAAGGCACCGCCGGCAGCCCCGAAGATGGTGATCATTTCGAAGGGCAGGGCCTTCAGCACCACGCCGATGTTGCCGCCGTGGAAGATGTACACCCCGAAGATGCAGACCATCGCAATGGCCCAACCGACGATGACAAACATGATGGATGGGTTCCCCGGAACACGCTATGCACCACAAAGCTGTGGGCTCTGTGGGAGTTATCGGTTCCATGTTCGCGGGTCTTGAGCCTGCACGGCGGGCTGAAAAGGCCGTGCACAGCGCGCCTGTTCTCAGCCCCAGGAAGAAAAGAGGCGGGCGCCTCTACCGAGGGGCCCGCCTGAAAGCACAGGGGTTGTGCTAGGAGGAGACGTGCATGAACAGAAAAATCACATTCACCACAACCTTGGTATCGGTGGGTTGGGCACCGGCTTAACTCTCAGCTTGAGGCAAACAGCACGGTTTCAAGGCCTCAGTTCATCTCGCAGGTGTCCAACGCGCCTTGGCGGGCGGCCGCTGGGGGCATCTGCAGCGAGCCAGCCTGGCGGCCCTTGCCAGCGCGTGCCGGCGGGTTGCACAGGCCGCACACATAGTGCTTGGCAATCTCGTGCGGGTGGGTCACGTAGTGGCCGCCGCACTTGGTGCACTTGGTCATCGTGAGCATGCCGTTGTCCACGAACTTCACCAGGCGCCAGGCACGGGTGACCGACAGCAGCGGCTCCAGGCCCTGGGCCTCGGTCTGCTCCAGGTAGAGCTGGTAGGCCTTGATGACGGTGTCAATCTCTTCCATCTCCGAGGTCTTGTTCAGGTACTCGTGGATGTTGAGAAACAGGCTGGAGTGGATGTTGGGCTGCCAGGTCATGAACCAGTCGGTGGAGAAAGGCAGCTGGCCCTTGGAGGGGCTGCGACCCGACACTTCCTTGTACAGGCGCAACAGGCGCTCGTAGGACAGGTCGGTCTCAGACTCCAGCACTTGCAAGCGGGCGCCGAGGTGGATCAGCGTGACAGCACGCTCGATTTGCCGGGCTTCGGTCAGGATGCTCTTGGTGCGGGCCATGGTGTTTCTCCGTCCAGTGGTTCTTGTGGGGTCAGGCGGCTTCTTGATGGCGGCCGGCCATCAGGATGGAAGCGTGCAGGCGCGAGACGCTCTCGTTGGCGGCCGACTTGCCGTGGCTGGTGAGCAGGCTCCAGACCAGGTCGTCGTCCATGCGGAAGCGGCAGAGCAGGGTGTTGCCGGTGGCGATCTTCATCATCTGGGCCGGGGTCAGCGTGGCCATCAGGGCGGCGGTCTCTTCCGAGATGCCCAGGCGGAACAGGGCTTGTTCGCGGTCGGCGCGGATCAGGCTCTGGGCCAGCATCAGGTAGGACAGGTTGGCTTCGCGGATCTCGGCAAGGATTTGGGTGGTGTCCATGGTGTGTGCTCCTGTTGCGGTGTTGGGTGAACTTGTGTTCGGCTTGGGATGAACTGTAAGGACCGAAACAGGACCGAAACATCGGTTCACTTCCAGCGCTTGAGTCCCTGTTTTTCTGCCAGGCGTGTCAGGCAAATTCCTACAAGGCCTGTCATCCGCCCCCCGCTTTGTCCGGGGTCGACCTGGGTCTGGGGGCCGAAATGGCGCCCATAGCGGTGGCAATTTCTGCGTATCCACCCAAGGGGCTTCGCCCATGATGGCTGCACGGCCGTTCATGGCCGCGTTGTGCTCGCCCGCAGCACCGAAGGCCCCCACCGAAAGCCCCTGCCGATGGCCACCATCACCACCCTGATCCCCGCCTACAAGAAGGACTACCTGGGCGAGACCTTCCTGGGCCTGCAGCGCCAGACCTGCAAGGACTTCCGCGTCATCGTCAGCGACGACAGCCCGGGCGACGAGATCACCGCATTGATCCGCAGCGGCCATTTCGGCACGCGGCTGCAGGGGCTGGACCTGCAGGTGGTGCGCGGCCCCAAGAACGCCCGCAAGAACCACGACGCGCTCATTGCCCAGTGGCAGCAAAGCTCGCCCTTCGTGCACCTGCACATGGATGACGACATGGTCTACCCCGAGTTCTATGCCGCCCACCTGGCGGCGCACGCTGCGGGGCGCTACAGCGTTTCGGTGAGCCGGCGCTGGTACAGCCACCTCGACACCCGACCCGTGCACGGTGTGGCCCTGCCCGAGTTCGTGGCCCGCAGCCCGCTGCAGGTGGTGCCGGTGGACGAGGACGAACTCTTCACCTCCATGGTGCCGCACTGCCACAACTGGATGGGCGAGTTCAGCAACATGCTGATCTCGGCCGACGCGCTGGCGCACTGGCCCAAGCCGCCCACCCAGGGCCTGAACTACTTCGGCTGGGTGGACGTGGGCTTCCTGCTCACGGCCGTGCAGCACGCCCCCATTGCCGTGCTGCGCGACCACCTGGGCGTGTTCCGCCAGCACCCCGAGCAGACCACCCACAAGATGCATGCCCACGGCGGCGTGGTGTCCAACCTGGCCTGGGTCACCTGCGCGCTGCAGGCTTGGCAGGAGCAGCGCATCAGCCACGCCCAGGCGGTGCAGTCCATCAGCTTCATGGTGATGCATTGCCTGAAGCTGTTCGGCGAGGAGCACCCGGTGGTGAACCGCTTCTACGACCTGGTGCAGCAGCACGGCGGCGACATGGCCCAGCTCTGCCAGGCCTACTCCGCGCTGTGGCAAGACCTGCTCAGGCGCCACCACAGCACGCTGCCCGAGGGGGCGTCACTCGCCGTGCCGGAGGGCGGGGCGGCCGCGCCCGCCGCCGCTGCGGCACCTGCCGGGCCCAAGCCCAGCATCACCTACGTCTGACGCGGGAGACCCCATGAGCAGCCCATTCCCCACCTCGCAGCCCATCTACGTCACCCAGCCCGACTTGCCGCCGCTGGCCGAGTTCCTGCCCTACCTGGAGCAGATCTGGGACAGCCGCGTGCTCACCAACAGCGGCCCCTTCCACCAACGCTTCGAGGCCGCGTTGTGCGAGCACCTGGGCGTGCACCACGTTTCGCTGTTCACCAACGCCACGCTGGCCCTGGTGACGGCGCTGCAGTCACTGCGCATCACCGGCGAGGTCATCACCACGCCCTACTCCTTCGTGGCCACGGCCCACTCGCTGCTGTGGAACGGCATCAAGCCGGTGTTTGTGGACGTGGACCCGGTCACGCTCAACCTCGACCCGGCCAAGGTCGAGGCCGCCATCACGCCGCAGACCACGGCCATCCTGCCCGTGCATTGCTACGGCACGCCCTGTGACGTCGACGCCATCCAGCGCATGGCCGACGACTACAACCTCAAGGTCATCTACGACGCGGCCCATGCCTTTGGCGTGCAGCGCGAAGCGTCTGGCGAATGGCACAGCGTGCTCAACCACGGCGACTTGTCGGTGCTGAGCTTCCACGCCACCAAGGTCTTCAACACCTTCGAAGGCGGCGCCATCATCAGCCCCGACGCCAAGACCAAGCAACGCATCGACCACCTGAAGAACTTCGGCTTCGTCAACGAGACCACGGTGGTGGCCACCGGCATCAACGGCAAGATGAGCGAGTTCAATGCCGCGCTGGGCCTGCTGCAACTGCAGCACGTGGGCAAGGCGGTGGCCCGCCGTGGCGAGATCGAGGCCCTGTACCGCCGCCTGCTGGCCGGCGTGCCTGGCCTGCGTTTTTTGCAGCACCCGGCCACGGCCACGGTGAACCACTCTTACCTGCCGGTGCTGGTGGGGCCCGAGTTCGCGGTGCCACGCGACGCGCTGTACCAGCGGCTGCGCGGGCACGGCGTGATGGCGCGGCGCTACTTCCACCCGCTGATCTCCGACTTCCCGATGTACCGGGGTCTGCCCTCGGCCCAGCCCGGCGGCCTGCCCGTGGCGCGCCAGGCCTCGGCCCAGGTGCTGTGCCTGCCCATCTACCCGGCCTTGCAGGACGCCGACGTGCAACGCATTGCCGAGCTCATCGCCACCACCCAGCCCGAGGTGCCGGCCCCAGCGCCCGCGCTGCCGGCGCTGGCCCCCACCCTGCTGGCCGTCTGAGCAAACCATGTCCTACCTGCACCACATCGCCCTCTTTGGCTGCCCGCGCAGCGGCACCACCTGGCTGGGCCAGATCTTCAACAGCGTGCCGGCGGTGCAGTTCCGCTACCAACCGCTGTTCTCCTACGAGTTCAAGGACTGGTTTGGCCAGCACGGCCTGAGCGAAGACAGCCTGGCCCAGTTCCGCACCGCGCTGATGGCGGCGCAGTCCGACTTCGTGCTGCAGGCCCTGCGGCCCGCCAAGACCGCCGCCACCCACCTGGTGTGGAAGGAGGTGCGCTACCACCAGCACATGGCCGGCCTGCTGGCGCTGCAAGGGCTGCATCACCTGGTCTACATCTTCAGACCGCCGGTGGACGTGCTCAACAGCTGGTACCAGGCCCCCAAGGAATTCCGTGCCGGGCAAGACATCCACCGCGAGTGGCTGCATGCGCCAGCCAAGAACACCGCGCCCTGCGAGTTCAATGGGTTCGATAAGTGGAAGGAGTCGATGCGCATGGCGCTGAGCCTGCAGCAGCGCCACCCTGGCAAGCTGCTGATGCTCTCGTACGAGCAGTTGTGCGCCAACCCGCTGGGGGTCACCCGCAAGCTGTTTGCCGCGCTGGACCTGCCGTTGGGCGACGAGACACGGGCCTTCCTGAAGGCCTCCACCACGCGCCACGAGGCCGACGCCTACAGCGTGTTCAAGTCCCAGCGCACGCCGCTGACCTTGCCGACCAGCATCGTTCAGCAGATTGCTGCAGACGCTGAGGCTCAGGCCCTGCTGGCCCGTGCCGAGGCCCTGGCTGCCGCCAGCTCAGAGGTCGAGCTCGAAGCCGTCCATGAGTGAGACGGTCTCGGCCGGGGTGCAGTGCATCAGCAGGTCGATGATGGACAGCTGGGGCACAAAAGGCCCAGGCCCAGGCCCAGGCCCCTGCGCATAGGTGGCCGGCAGGCTGCGGATGAAACGCAGCGCCAGCCCCTGGGCCGCAAAGGCCTCGGGCGCATAGAGCGCGCGGCCACCGGCCGGGTTCACATAGCTCGCCGCATGCCAGTGCCGGCACAGCTGCAGGATGCGCTCTTGTGACCGCAGCCCCTCGTGCGGCACGGCCGATGAAAACGACCAGCGCTGCGCCAGGCCCAGGTAGGCCAACACGCGTTGCATGGCCAGCGCGTTCTTGCGCGCCACGTTCTCGTCGGGGTGCAGGGCCACGGCCTCCACCAGGGCGTAGGCCGCGTCGAAGTGCGGGGCCTGGCGGTAGGCGGCGTGCAGCAGTTTGAGCAGGCCGGCCCACTCGCCGGTGTATTCGTGCTCGGCAATGCTGCGGTTCTGGCTGGCGTGGCGCACCGGCACGGTGAAGGCGTGGGCCTGGCCGTTCAGCAGCACGCTGTTGCGGTGGATGTGGCCCTTCTTGATGAAGGCCACGTCGTCGAAGAACACGAAGTGGTCCACCGCACGGGCCAACTGGAAGGTGCCCAGGTAAGGGAAGAGGTAGGGCTGCAGCACCGCCAGCCGCGGTGCGGGCGAGGGGGCGGCAACCGTGGGGGCCGGCATGGGGCTCAGGCGCAGGTCTCGGCCCGTTCGGACAGCGCGGGCTGCGGCGCTGGCAGTGGCTTGCAGAAGGCAAAGAAGGGTTCGCGGGCGTTGCAGCCATATTCCTGCGCGTCGAAGCCTTGCAGCAGCCCCTCGTGTGGCCACAGCTGGCCTTGCAGGCCGGCGGCCTCGAAGTGGCTGGCGATGTTGGCGCCGAACAGGCGCACATGGTCTTCCTGCCCGAAGTAGAGCTTGGCAAAGGCGGGCGGCACCGGCACGTTCAGCTCCATGGTTTGCGTGAGGTAGGGGGCGTAGGGCGTTTGGGCGATCAGCATGCCACCGGGCTTGAGGCAGCGGGCAAACTCTGCCAGGGCCTGGGCGGGGCGGTTCACGTGCTCCAGCAAATGGTTGGCGATGACGAGGTCGAACTCGGCGTCGCCAAAGGGCAGGGCCTCGGCGTCGAGCTTCTGGTAGCGCGGCTGCGTGGGGTAGAGGTCGCCGCGCACATAGCGGGCCGGGCCGCAGCGCGCGATCAACGGCTCCAGCGCCGCCTCGGGCGCCAGGTGCAGCACGCTGGCGCCGGCGATCTGCGCGGGGATGTCGGCCGCATTCATGTACAGCCAGAGGTGGCGGTCGCGGTCGTTGGCGTGGCAGTGCGGGCAGCCGTAGACCGAGAGGTCCGAGCCCACGGTCTCCATCAGCGTCATGAAGGGGCTGCGCTGGGCGGCGTGGGGGTGCGGCAGCCAGTGGCTCACCGTGTGTTCGCAGATGCAGCAGACGGGCATGGTTTTTTTCCCTCAGTTGTGCACGAACAGCGTGCGTTCCACCTTGAGCAGCCGGGCGTTGCCGGCGGCTTTCACCAGGTCTTCGAAGTAGGTGGCGTCACCGTCGTGGCCCTTGTCGCGAAAGCCCACCTGCTGGGCCAGCGCGGTGCGGGCGATGAAGCAGCCCATGTCCAGCGAGCCGCGCTCGGGGCGCGTCTCGAACGGCATGTACGAGGGCTGGGGCCGCAGGCCGGGGTTGTTGTGGCTGTGGACCATGTTGCACATCGCGATGTCGGCCTGCTTGGCCTTCATGTCGGGCAGCATCAGCTCCAAAAACTTGGGCGCGTAGTAGTTGTCGTCGTTGGTGATGAGGATGTACTCGGTGTCGGCCAGGCCGATGCCCATGTCGCGCAGCGAGTGGCCCCAGTCGTTGTAGCGCTGTTCGGTGAACAGGTAATCCACCTTGTCGGGGTACTCGGCCTTGTAGCGCGAGAGGATGCCGTCCATCTTGGCGTCGTAGCCGTCGTGGATGATGAGCAGCTTGTAGCTCTGCAGCGTCTGCGCCAGGAACGAGTGGATGAGGATGGGGATGTTCTCGTAGCGCTTGTATGAGACGCAGACCACGGTCAGGTCCGGCGGCGCGGCCACGGCCGCTGCTGCGGCTTGCGCGGTCGCGGTGGGGGCGGGGGCTTCATTGGGCGCTGTGCTCGGCAGATCGCTCGGCACGCCGCCAAAGTCGGCGCAGTGCGCGCGGGCCAGGGTGCGCTCCTTGATGGTGGTGGGCACCTTGCGCAGGCTCAGGTGTTCGTGGTGGGTGGCGGCACTGTCGCTGGCCGAGAGCTGTTGGCGTTCGCGCACATGTTCGTGCTTGTCGAAGCGGTGCTCCAGGTTGCCGTAGGCCCAGAACGCAGCGGCGTGCCGCAGCCAGGCGGGGTCGATGGCCGGCCTGTTGCTGGCGGCGGCGGCCTCGGTGATGGGGGCGCTGAGCTTCAGCACGCCGTCCTCGGCCAGCAGGGCCAGCGCGTTGCTCAGCACCATGGGCATGGCGTTGGGGTTCAGGCCTTCGGCGTTCACGTGCACCACCTGCGCGGCACCTGGCTGCAGCAACACCTGGGTGCCATCGGGCGTCTTGCCGGTGGCGGGCAGGGGCAGCGGGCGGGCCAGTTCCAGCCTCAGGTCCACCCCAGCGCGGCCGTCGGCTGCGGTGTTCAGCCAGCCGGCGCGGTAGCCCTCGGCGAAAGGGGTGCTGATCTGCTGCGGCTGCCACACCAGGGCGCTGGTTTGTGGGTGCTTCACCTGGAACACCCCGGCCGCGAAGGCCAGCAGGTCGGCGTAGGGCTCCAGCGGGTCGGTGGCGCGAAATGCGGCGAGCTTGCGCTCGGCTGCCGCACAGTAGGCGGGCGTGTTGAACTGCTGGCCGAAGAAGGGGGCGATGTCGCCGTCCTCCAGCCAGAACACGGCGTCGTCAAAGCCCGCCGGTGCGCGGGTGCTGGCCGTGCGCTCGGAGATCACCGGCGTGCCCAACGACAAACAATGGAAGGCGCGGGCCTGCTCAAAGCGGCTGCTCTCGTAGTGGTGGCAGTTCAGCACCGCCTTGGCCAGGCGGATGTACTGGTCGCGCTCAGGCCCGTAGATGGCGTGGTCGAACAGCGTCACCTGCGCGCCGGCCGCTTCCACCTGGGCGATGTAGGCCTGGCGTCGTGGGTTCATGCTGCCGAAGAACAGCAGGTCGATGGGGCGTTGGTCCAGCGGCAGGGCCTGGCCGTCGTCCAGGTAGGGCGCGTAGAGGAAGGGCACCACCGGCACCTCGGCCGGGTCCGCGGCGTAGTGGGCGAGGTTCTCGGGTTCGTAGTCGACCACGGCCGAGTGGCGCAGCAACTGCAGGTAGTCGGCCGAAACGCTTGCGCCACCGGGGCCGAGCTGCTCCAGGTTCACCACCACGCAGCAGTAACGCTGCGCCCAATCGGCCGGCACGCCCAGGTGGGCGCCGAAGATGAAGTTGACGGCATCTGCGCGCAGCTGGTTTTTGCCCAGGCTCACCTCGGCGCCCATGCGCCGGAACTGGTGGCGGAAGTAGCGCGCCTGGTCCAGAAACCCCATCGAGTGCACATAGCCCGCAGGCTGCACGATGGCAATGTGGACCGGGGGCAGGGCCGGTGTGGAGGGGGCGTTGGACGGTTGCATGGAGCCTCGATGCGCGCCGCAGGGGCGCGCGCCAGCGCGGCAGTGCCGCAGATGGCGTCATCGTGGCAGGGGGCGGCCGGCTCTAAGGCCTCAAACGCGGGCGCTTTGCCGGCCTATTTGCGCAAAGCCTCGTGGCGGCGGACGGCGCAGGTGCGAGTGGCTGGACCGTTCAGGCGCGCGCCCGCATGCGGCGCGTGCGAAAGGTGCCCCAACCGCCGGTGAACGCAGACTTCAGGAAGGCCGACAGCCCGCTCTCATGGGGACGCGGCGATTGGCCCCTGGCGATGCGCTTGAGTTGGCGCTCGTACCACCACACCTCCATGACCCCCATGCGGTCCACGGCCTTGAGGCCGGTCTTGATCGGGCGAACCTGTTGCGGGCTGTCACGCCCTTGCAGCAGGGCGGCGGGTGCGTCGGGGTCGAGGGCCAGCAGCCGCGCCAGGCCCACCAGATCCAGCGCGCCGGAGCGCAGGGCGGCGTGCATGCCGGCGGCGGTGCGGAAGCCGCCGGTCACCATCAGCGGCAGCTTCACGGCGGCACGCACCTGCTCGGCAAATTCGAGGAAGTAGGCTTCACGGGCCATGGTGGAAGCCTTCTTGGCGTCTTGCGCTGCGCCGCCCATCGCGGGGGCCTCGTAGGTGCCGCCCGAGATCTCGATCAGGTCGATGCCCGCGTCGGCCAGCGCGCGGATCGTCTCCAGCGACTCTTCTTCGGTGAAGCCGCCGCGCTGAAAGTCCGCCGAGTTGAGCTTGATCGCCACCGGGAAGCCGGGCCCCACCTGGCGGCGGATCTCCGTGTAGACGGCCAGCACGAAACGGCGCCGCTTTTCGGGGCTGCCGCCCCATTCGTCGCTGCGCCGGTTGTGGTGCGGTGAGAGGAACTGGCTGACCAGGTAGCCATGCGCCCCGTGGATCTGCACGCCACCGAACCCGGCCTTCTTGCAGATGGCCGCGCTGCGGCCGAATCGCTCGATGATGTCCTGGATCTCCCGCGGGGTCGCTTCGCGCGGGGTCTCGAACAAGGTCGCCATGTCCTCGCGGAAAGGCACGGCCGAGGGCGCGAGGTTGACCGCATTCAAGCCCTTGGTGGACTGTTTGCCCGGGTGGTTGAGCTGTACCCAGATGGCCGCGCCCTGCCCGGTGGCGGTTTGCGCCCATTGCCTGAGGACGGGCAGGTCGCGCTCGTCCTCGATGGCCACATTGCCCGGCTCGCCCAGCGCGCGTCGGTCGATCATCACGTTGCCCGTCAGGATCAGCCCCAGCCCCGAGGAGCCCCAGCGCCGGTACAACTGCACCAGTTCTGGCGTCGGTCGGTTGTCATAGGTCGCCAGCGTCTCGCTCATGGCCGCTTTGGCGAGGCGGTTGCGCAGCACCGTGCCGTTGGGCAGGGTCAGGGGTTGGTTCAGCAGGGGGTGCGTCATGGCTGCCTCAGAACGCGGTGCGGTCACAGGGAGAAACGGCTTTTGCGGGTTGGAGGAAGGCCGTCAGCCCCTGGAACCACATCACTTCCAGAAAGTCGCCGCCGATGCTCAGGTCCCCGCTGCCCAGGCCTCTCAGAAAGGCGGCCTGGCCGTCCTTGGCCGAGAGGATCGCGAAGCCTGTCGCGGCATCCTTGAAGTTCAGCGTGAACTGCGCGTCCGTCGCCAGGCCGGCCGATGACCGGATGGCGCCGTCGCGCAGGGTGTAGTGGCGGCCGGCGCCCGCCGTGGTGCGGATCTGGAACCGCAGCTGCTTGCCCGCGACGTAGCGCGCGCAGTCGGGGTTGTTGCGGATCTGTCGCTGCAGGAGCTGTGCGAACACCCACAGCAGGAATTTGAACTTGAGCATGGCGATGGCCTTGTGGTGCGAGCGCGTGAATGGGATGAATGCCGTCGCCGTCACTCGGCCAGGAAGCCGGTGGCGTGGTGCAGAAACCGCTGCGGGTTCTGGAACTGCGCGGCGTGGCCGCTGTCCGGGTAGATGAACAGCTGCGCGTTCGGCAGGTTGCGGGCCATGTAGAACGAGTTGACGGTCGGGACCATCACGTCGTTCACGCCGTTGAGGATGAAGGTGGGCTGCAGGATGCCGCGCAGGTAGGCGAAGGGATCGTCTTCCGACAGCCGGGGCAGGTAGAGCATGTTGGCCTCGATCTGCGCCTGGGCCACCTCCGGTGAGGACGGCGGGTCCTGGTCCGCGCGCTGGTGGCGCCGCGCCCAGAAGTCGCGCGCGGCCTGCTCGGCCTGCGCCGACCGGCCGAAGAACAGGTACAGAAAGTCTTCGAACACCGGCACCGGTCGCGGCGCCGTGCTCAGCACACGCGGTTCCATCTCGGGGTCGCCCCCGCGCGGCCCGGTGCCCAGCAGCATCAGTTTGCGCACCAGGTCGGGGTGGCGCCAGGTCAGGTCCAGCGCCTGAAAGCCACCGAGCGAGAAGCCCAGCACATCCACCTGGCGCAGGCCCAGGGCCCGGATCACCGCCGCCGCGTCGTCGGCCATGTCTTCGATCCGCGTGCGCGGCGTGCCGGTGGACGAGGCCACCCCGCGACCGTTGAACAGGATCACCTCGCGCCCGGCAGCCAGGCCGTCGGTCATGAGCGGGTCCCAGTGGTCCATGCCGCCGCGAAAGTGCTGCAGGAAGAACAGGGGCGGCTGGTCGGTTGCGGTGTTGCCCCAGCGGCGGTAGGCGAACTGGTCGCCGTTCACTTGCACATGGCGGGTGGGGGCGGTGAGGTGGGTGTGGTTCATGTTGGAATCCTTCGGCGCATGGGTGCTTGGGTGACCAAGGGCTGCGGGCTCAAAGCGCGTTGCGCGCCGGCAGCTTCAGGCGCGGCTGGCCGAGCACCCGGGTGGCCACCTTGGAGGCGAAGCGCCGCGTCAGGAAGCGCACACCGAAGGTGGACAGCTGGTTGAACAGGCCTGGCACCACCGTGCGCTGGCCTTGCAACATGGCGCGGACCGCAGCCTGCGCCACATACGCGGGGCTCTTCGTCGACGCGTTCGCGATCCACGAGTAGTCGCCCCCGCCCGAGGCGGCGTGAAACGCCGTGTCGGTGCCGCCCGGACAGACGCAGGTCACCGTCAGTGGCGTGCCACGGTGCTCGTCATGGAGGGCCTCACTGAAGTTGCGCACGAACGCCTTCGACGCGGCATACAGCGCCATGTTCGGCACAGCCTGGTAGGCACCGGTGGACGCGATGTTCAGCATCTGCGCGGGCGCGGTGCTGGCCTTGCGCGCGTCCACGAAGCAGCGCGCCAGCGCCACGAGCGAGGCCATGTTGAGCTGGATGAGTTCCGCATCGCGCGCCCAGTCCACCTCGTCGAACCGGCGAAAGTAGCCGAAGCCGGCGTTGTTGATCAGGATGTCGATGGGGCCACCGGCGGTGGCGGCGGCCCACAGCGCAAGCGCAGCGCCGGGCTGGCCGAGATCCGCAGTGACGACCTCGACCTTCACGCCTTTGCAGGTCGCGGCGACCGCGTCGAGTGCGTCGCGGCGCCGTGCCGTCAGCACGAGGTCCACGCCCAGGGCCGCGAGCTCGCGCGCGATGGCCGCGCCAATGCCACTGGACGCGCCGGTCACCAGCGCGCGCCGGCCCAAGCGGGCGGTGGATGAGGGCGTATTCATCATGTCGAATTGGCCTTGCATGTGGATGATGGGGAAGCCAACAGCTTCGGAATTGGCCGCCGCCACCGGCCCCCTGTCCTTTGGGCGTGAACGGGCAAGCGCTGTGCTGTGCGAGCCGTCATACAAATGCGATGTGCTTGCGCAGCGGCAGTTCGCGAATGCGTTTTCCGGTCGCCTGGAAGATCGCGTTGGCCAGCGCCGGGGCCACGGGCGGCACGCCGGTTTCGCCCACGCCACGGATGGCGCCACCGCTCTCCAGCACCTTGACCACGATCTCAGGCGCCTGCTGCAGGCGCAGCACCGGGTAGTCGTGAAAGTTGCTCTGCTCGGCCGCGCCCTGGGCGAAGCTGATCTCGCCATGCAGCGCGGCACTGAGCCCGAAGATCACGCCCGACTGCTGTTGCGCTTCGATGTTGCGCGGGTCCAGCGCCGTGCCCACGTCGACGGCGACGAAGACCTTGTCGATCTTCACGCCTGGCTGCGTCACGGTGACTTCGACCACCTGGGCCACCGGCACGCCACGGCACAGGTGGAAGGCCACGCCGCGGCCGCGGCCAGCGGCCAAGGACTGGCCCCAGCCTGCCATGGTGGCCACGGCCGACAGCACCTGGCGCGATGGCTCGTGGTTGAGCAGCGCCAGCCGCATGGCCAGCGGGTCGGCACCGGCTTGCGCAGCCAACTCGTCGATGAAACTCTCGATGAAGAAGGCGTTGTACGAGTTGCCCACCGAGCGCGTGTAGCTCACCGGTCGGCCGGCGGGTGCGCGGTAGGCCGTGGCGCGGTAGTGGGCGATGCCGTAAGGCTGGTCGTAGGCCCCTTCGATGATCTTCGCGTCCGGGCCCAAGGCCGGCAGACCCAAGCGGCCGAGGTTGGATTCGACCACGGACAGCGAGGCCACCTGCACGTCGAGCGCGCGCACCTGCTTCTCGGCCGTCGTGCCGCGCAAACGCGCCACGGCGGCGGGGCGGTAGAAGTCCTGCGCCATGTCCTCTTCGCGCCGCCAGGTCAGCTTGACCGGCTGGCCCGCCACCGCGACCGCCAGTTGTGCGGCCTGCACCACATAGTCCGCCTCCAGGCGCCGGCCGAAGCCACCGCCCATCAGCGTGACGTGCACGTGCACCTGGCTGGGGTCCAGGCCTGCAGCCTTGGCGGCCAGATCCCGTGCGCCTGTGGGGTTCTGCAGGCCGGCCCAGATGTCGAGCTGACCATCCTTCAGCAGGGCCACGGCGTTCATCGGCTCCATCGTCGCGTGCGCCAGGAAGGGCACGCGGTACTCGGCTTCGAGCACTGCGGTCACCGTGGCACTGGCCAACGCCTGGTCGACGTTGCCGTCGTCGCGCAGGCGGCTGTCACGGTGCCTCTCGTCCATCGACGCAACGATGTCCTTCATCATGGCCGCCGTGTTGCCCGGGTAGCCGGGCTCGGCCCACTCGCACTGCACGGCCTGTATGGCCTGGAAGGCCCGCCAGGTGTTGTTGGCGATGACGGCGATACCGCCGGGCAGCTCGACCACCTTCAACACGCCGCGCATGGCCTGGGCGGCGGTGGCGTCGAACTTGACGAGGGCCGCACCCTTCGCCGGGTTCATGCGCACGGTGGCGAACACCATGCCGGGCCGCCGCACGTCGATGCCGAAGGTGGCCGTGCCGGTGCACTTGGCCACCATGTCCACCCGCGGCATCGATTGACCGAGGTAGCGCCACTGCGCGCGGGCTTTGAGCGGCGGGCTGTCCGGCAGGTCGATCTGTGCCGCTGCCGGCGCCAGTTCCGCATAACTCAGGCGTCGGCCGTCGGGGGCAAGGACGTTGCCGTTGTCGGTCTTCAACTGCGCCGCTGGCAGTCCGAGCTTCTGCGCTGCGGCCGCCACCAGCGCGAACCGCGCCGCCGCACCGGCCACACGCATGCGGTCGAACAGGTCGGCCACGTTGGACGAGCCGCCGGTGATCTGCATGGGCAACAGCTTGGCTGTCACGCCCATGGCGCCGCGCATGGCTTGCGCCGCCACGCTGTGGTCCAGGTCGGAAAAGGGGACGTTGTGTTCCACCAGGGCGCGGTTGTAGTAGGCCGCGCCCAGCGGGCCATGCTCGACGCGGATGCTGTCCCAGGCCACATCCAGTTCCTCGGCCACCAGCGCCGCGAGCGTGGTGTGGATGCCCTGGCCCATCTCGGCGCGCGGGGTGATCAGCGTCACGCCCTGGCCATCGATGCGCACGTAGGGCGTGAGCGCGGTGGCGCCTGGTGGCAGCTCGTCCAGCAGGGGATTGGCCTGCGTCTGCCTGAGCTTGTAGACGCCGAAGGCGACGCCACCGACGACGGCGGCCGAGCCGATCAGGAAGCTGCGGCGCGCGATGGTTGCAAGCTTGCTCATGCGGAGACGCCCTGCATGCGCTTGGCCGCGCTGTGGATGGCTGCCCGAATGCGCGGGTAGGCGCCGCAACGGCAGAGGTTGCCCGACATGGCCGCGTCGATGTCGGCGTCGGTGGGCGCCGGGTTCTTCAGCAGCAGGGCGGCGGCGCTCATGATCTGGCCCGACTGGCAGTAGCCGCACTGCGCCACCTGGTGTTCGACCCAGGCTGCCTGCACAGCGTGCAAGGCGGCCGGCGTGCCCAGGCCTTCGACCGTGGTGACGGCCCCGATGACCGAGCCCACCGGTGTCACGCACGAGCGCACCGCGTTGCCGTCCACATGCACGGTGCACGCGCCGCACTGCGCCATGCCGCAGCCGAACTTGGTGCCCGGCAGGTTCAGCTCGTCGCGCAGCACCCACAGCAGGGGCATCTCGGGCTCGACGTCGATGTCGTGGGGCTTTCCGTTGACGGTCAGCTTCATTTGTTCGCTCCTTTGGTGGGCCGATGCGGGCGGTGTGTGTGCATGTCAATCGCTGTCCGTGTTCCGGTCAGCGCGCCAGGAATTCGAGCGTGCTGCGCACGAAGTCGGCGTGGAACTGGAATGCAACGCCGTGTCCGGCATCGGGGTAGATGACCAACTGGCTGTTGGGCAGCCGCCGGGCCAGGTCGTGCGTGTTGACGGTCGGGACCATGCGGTCGTTGTCACCGTTGACCACCAACACCGGCTGCGTGACCACGGAGAGATCGGCCGGCGCCTTCTTGCCCCACACGCGCAGCGCCTCCAACTGGGCCAAGAATGCGCTCACCGAGATCTCGGTGTCACGGTCCTCGGTGCGCTCCTTCAAGCGCGCCAGGAAGGCCTTGCCGGCCTCGATGCCGCCGGGTGTTCGGGTGAAGAACAGGAACTGCTTGGCGTCCTGTCCGGTGAAGAAACCCCGGAGCATGTCGTAGAAGGTCACACCGGCCACGCTGCCGATGCCTTCGCCGCCGGCAGGGCCGGTACCTGCCAGCACCAGCTTGCGAACCAGCTGCGGTTCCTTCAGCACCACTTCCTGGGCGACCATGCCGCCCATCGAAAAGCCCAGGAGGTCTACGTTTTGAAGGCCCTTGGCTTTGATGAACGTGATGGCGTCGTCCGCCATCTGTTCGATGGAGTTCGACGGCGAGCCACTGGATGCTCCGATGCCCCGGTTGTCGAAGGCAATGACGTGGTGCTTGGCTGCGATGCCGTCGACAATTCGTGGGTCCCAGTTGTCCAGCACGGCGGCCAGGTGGGTCAGCATCACCACGGGCGTTCCGCCGTGGTGTTTGCCCAGCTCGCGGTAGGCGAAGCTCACGCCGCCGGCCGTGATCGTCTGGGTCGGGACGTTCTTCCAGGTGACTTCGGACGGTTGTCCGACCGCCAACTGGCCTGCATCTGCCGCGGTGCCGCCAGTCTCTGCCGCCAGCAGCGTTGTCGTCTGGAGGGTCGTTGAGAGGGCGAGGCCCAGCATGGCTGTCTTGAACAGGTGTTTCATCGCGGGTCTCCGGGTCAGGCTTTGAGCGTGGGGTAGTCGGTGTAGCCCTTGGGACCCGGCGTGTAGAACGTCGCCATGTCCAAGGGGTTGAGCGCCGCGTCGGCCTGCAAGCGCGCCGGCAGATCGGGGTTGGCGATGAAGGGGCGGGCAAAGGCAATCAGATCCGCTTCACCCGCCTTGAGCGTCTGCTCGGCCCGGGCCTTGTCGAAGCCGCCTGCCAGGATGAACAGCCCCTTGAAAGCGGCGCGCAGGACCCGCTTCAGGTCGGCAGGCACAGGCGGCGCACCCAGGGGCGAGTGGTCCAGCAGGTGGACATACAGAATGCCCAGCTTCGACAGCTCCTGGGTGAGGGCCAGATACTGCGCGTCGACATCGGGGTACGCCCCCATGCCGTTGAACACGCCGTGCGGCGACAGGCGGATGCCCACGCGATCGGCGCCAATGGCGGCGACCGTGGCGCGAACCACCTCCAGCGCGAAGCGGTTGCGGCCTTGGAGGCCATCACCGTACGCATCGGTGCGCCGGTTCACGTTCGCGTTCAGGAACTGCTCGATCAGATAGCCGTTGGCCGCGTGCAGCTCCACGCCATCGAAGCCGGCTTCCATGGCCAGCTTGGCCGACCTGGCGTACTCCGCCACGGCGTGCGCGATGTCCTCGGCGGTCATGGCCCGCGGCGCGCTGTGCGGCTGAGGACCTTGGGTGTCCGTGTGCATCTCGCCGGGGCAGACCTCGGCCGTCGGCCCTAGCACTTCGGCGCCGGCCGGCAGGTTGTCCACATGGCCGACGCGCCCCGTGTGCATCAGTTGCACAAAGATCTTGCCGCCCTTGGCGTGAACGGTGTCCGTCACCCACTTCCAACCCTGCAACTGGGCTTCGTTGAACAGGCCCGGAATGCGGGCGTAGCCCAGGCCATTGGGTGACGGTGAGACACCCTCGGTGATGATCAGGCCGGCGGTGGCCCGCTGCCCGTAGTAGTTGGCCATCAGCATGTTCGGCGCGTTGTTTTCCACGGCGCGGCTTCGCGTCATGGGCGCCATCACGATGCGGTTGCGCAACGGGAGGGTGGGTGTGGAAAGTGCTGTGAAGAGCATGTCGTACTTTCGGGTAGGGGTGGACCGTGAGGTTTCATCGGGCTTGGGGCAGGTAGACCGGGCGCGCCGCAGTCAGGCCCTGCCGGACTTGCTGGGTGAGTTCATCGGCCAGCACCTCGTCGGCGCCCGCTTCCAGTCCGTCCAGCGCCCGCTGCACGATGGTCTCGGCGCTGCTCTTGGGCACCTCGAAACCGCGCGTGAGGTCGGTGTCGACATAGGCCATGTGCAGGCCCAGCACCTGGGTCTTCTGCGCCGCCAGCTCGTGGCGCAGGGCATTGGTCAGCGACCAGGCCGCCGACTTGCTGGCCGAATAGGCGGCCAGCTCGCCGCCATTGACCCACGACGCCACCGACAGCACATTGAGCAGCGCGCCACCGCCGTTGGCCTTGAGCACGGGCGCAAAGGCCTTGCTCACGTTCAGCAAGCCGAAGAAATTGGTCTCGAAGATGCGGCGGGCCACCGCGTCGCTGCCCTCCGCCAGGAAGCCGCCGGGCTGGGCAATGCCCGCGTTGTTGATCACCAAGCTCACGTCGGTGGCCTGCTGTGCGGCGGCCGCAATTTGCTCGGGTTGGGTGACGTCGAGCTGCAGGGCCTGCACGCCCGGCAAGGTGACGGTGGCGGGGTCGCGTGCGGCGGCGTAGACCTTGCGGGCGCCACGCGCCAGCAGTGCGCGGGCAAAGGCCAGGCCGATGCCGCGGTTGGCACCCGTGACGAGGACAACGGCGTTTTGAATGTTCATGAGGGTCTCCAGAGAAGTGGGGATACAGAGGTCATATGACGTTTGTCATATGTGCTGGCGAACAAAAACCCAATGGGTGAAAAGGTTCAGCGAAGCTTGATGACCACCTTGCCTTTGGCGCGGCCGCTTTCCACGTAGGCCATGGCCTCGTTGGTGGATGCGAACGGAAAGACCTTGTCGACCACCGGGCGGATGGCGCCCGACTCGATCAGCGGCGTGATCTGCCGCAACTGGCTGCCGCTGGCCTTCATGAACAGGAAGGCGTAGCCGACCTGGAGGCGCTGGGCCTGCCTGCGCACGCCAAAGCCGAGGGCGCGCATGACCTGCTTCACCACCCAGGGGGCCTTGATGTCCTGGGCAAACTGCAGATCGGGTGGCCCCGAGATGGAGATGAGGCTGCCACCGGCCTTGAGCACGCCCAGGGACTTCGCCAGGGTCTTGCCGTCCTGGCTGTTGAGCACCAGGTCGTAGCCGCTCAGCTTCTCTTCGAAGTTGTCCTTCTTGTAGTCGACGACCACGTCCGCACCCAGGCTCTTGACCAGGGCAGCGTTGCCGGCGCTGGTGGTGGTGGCCACGGTGGCGCCCAGGTGTTTGGCCAACTGGATGGCGAACGTGCCCACGCCGCCAGAGCCCGCCTGGATGAAAACCTTCTGCCCCTTTTGGAGCCTGGCTTTTTCAACCAGCGCCTGCCAGGCCGTCAAGCCCACCAGGGGGATGGAGGCGGCCTCCTCCATGGTGAGGTTCTTGGGTTTGATCGCCACCGACGCTTCCTTGACGGCGACGAATTCGGCGAACGTGCCGATGCGCAGGTCATCGGGCCTGGCATAGACCTCGTCGCCCAGCTTGAATTGGCGCACGCGGGGGCCGACACGCACCACCACGCCGGCCACATCGTGGCCCAGCACGAAGGGTGTGCGGTACGGCAGGACGAGCTTGAACTCGCCGTTTCGGACCTTGGCGTCGATGAGGTTCACCCCTGCCGCGTGCACCTGGATCAGCACCTCGTCGTCACGCAGGTCCGGCTCGGGCACCTCGGCGGCGCGCAGTGTTTCTTTCTTGCCGTAGCGGTCCACGATGAAGGCTTTCATGGCTTTTCCTTGTTCAAGAGGGTGCACGGGGGGAACCCAGCGGACCGGGGTGCGGGACATTGTTGCATGATGATCATCATATGTGCGGGTAAAAAAAGAGACCTGTGGGTCAGGCGCCGGAAGGCGCCAGGCGCTTCAAGGTCGCGTTGCACAGCGCGTCGGACAAGGCCGCATCGTCGACGGCACGGGCCAGCATCAGCGTGCCCACCATGGTGGCCACCGTCACCAAGGCGCGCTCATGGGCGGCGGGCTGGCCCCAATCCGGCGACTGGCGGGCCACCAGGTCGATCATCTCCTTGATGCGGCGCGTGGCGGCCCGGCGCACTTCGGGCGACTGGCGCGGCATTTCAGAACCCAGCGCCGAGACAGGGCAACCGGTCTCGATGCCCGCCAGGTGCTCTTTGGACAGATAGGCCTGCATCAGCGCCAGCAAAGCCTGCTCGGGCGGCACGGCGGCAATGACACTGGCTGCGAAGGCGTTCGATTCGGCACCCGCACGGTCCGCCGCCTCGGCCAGCATGGCTTCGCGGGACTCGAAGTGGGCATAGAACGCACCATGCGTCAAACCCGCCTCTTTCATGATGTCAGCCACCCCGGTGCCGTCGTAGCCACTGCGCCGGATGGCGCGGGCGGCGGCCTGCACGATGCGCTCGTGCGAGGCCTCCTTGGCGGCGGCTCGGATGTTGGTGGGTGTCTTTCGCATGATGATCATCATACACAAGACCCGCCAGCCGCGCAAGCACAGCTGCGCGCCGCCCGAAAGTGGCTCAGCCCGGGAAGGTGCCCGGCAGCAGGATGCCCTTGTTCACCTGGGTCAGCTGGGTGTGGCCGCAGAAGGCCATGGTGACGTCCAACTCCTTGTGCAGGATTTGCAGCGCCTTGGTGACGCCAGCCTCGCCCAGCGCGCCCAGGCCGTAAACGGCGGCGCGGCCGATCATGGTGCCGCGCGCGCCCAGGGCCCAGGCCTTGAGCACGTCCTGACCCGAGCGGATGCCACCGTCCATCCAGACCTCGGTCTCGCTGCCCACCTCGGAGACGATGTCGGCCAGCGCCGCGATGCTGCTGGGCGCGCCATCGAGCTGGCGGCCGCCGTGGTTGCTGACCACGATGGCGTCGGCGCCGGCCTGCACCGCCAGGCGCGCGTCCTCGGCCACCATGATGCCCTTGAGGATGAGCTTGCCGCCCCACTGTTCCTTCACCCAGGCCACGTCGGCCCAGGAGAGGCGCGGGTCAAACTGCTCGTTGGTCCAGGACGCGAGCGAGTTCATGTCGCTCACTTCCTTCACATGGCCCACCAGGTTGCCAAAGCTGTGGCGCCGCGTGCCCAGCATGCCCAAACACCAGCGCGGTTTGGTGGCCAGGTTGATGAGGTTGCCGAGGGTGGGCCGCGGCGGCGCGGTGAGGCCGTTCTTGATGTCCTTGTGGCGCTGGCCGATGACCTGCAGGTCCAGCGTGAGCACCAGGGCCGAGCACTTGGCGGCCTTGGCGCGGCCGATCATGCGGGCCATGGCGTCGCGGTCGCGCATCATGTAGAGCTGGAACCAGAACGGCGCCGAGGTGTGGGTGGCGATGTCTTCGATCGAGCAGATGCTCATGGTCGAGAGCGTGAAGGGGATGCCGAACTTCTCGGCCGCCCGCGCCACATGGATTTCACCGTCGGCATGCTGCATGCCCATCAGGCCCACCGGCGCAATCGAGACCGGCATCTTGGCCGCCTGCCCGACCATGCGCACGGCGGTGCTGCGGTTCTCCATGTTCACCGCCACGCGCTGGCGCAGCTTGATGGTCTGGAAATCGCTCTCGTTGGCGCGGTAGGTGCCTTCGGTCCACGAGCCCGAATCGGCGTAGTCGTAGAACATGCGTGGCACACGCTTTTCGGCCAGCACGCGCAGGTCTTCGATGTTGGTGATCTTGCTGAGGTCGGTCATGCCTTGTCTCTCGGTGGGTCTGGTGTGGGCGGCATCGTAGCGGGCAGGGCTGCGCTGCGGCCTGAAAGATTTTCAGACCCGAAGATGAAATTCTCTGGGCGGCGTGGCGCCGCAGCAGGCATCAGCCGGCGGCGGTGGCTGCTGCTTCGGTGGCGGGCGAGCAACTGCCGCCACCACAGCCGGTGACCGGCTCGGCCTGGGTGGGCAGCGGGTGGGTGATGGCACCGGTGGCGGGGTCGAACCCGACCTGCTGCAGGTGCGAGGCCAGTGCCGCGTCCATGGTTTGGGCGTGCTGGGTGAACCAGTTGGCCAACTCGGGCAGCACGCGGGTGAGGGGGCCGTAGTCCTCCTTGTCCTTGGCCAGTCGGGTGACTTCCTTCATCAGCTCCAGCACCTGGAAATGCTGCGACGAGTGGCAGTTCTCCGGTGCGAAGCCGGTGGCCTTCATCCATCGGTCTTCCTGGCCAAAGTGGCCCACGGTGTGCTCCACCAGGGCTTCGTAGCGGGCCAGTCCGGCCTCGTTCGACTGCAGCAGCGCGTCTTCGGCCTCAGCCAGCAGCTGCACGAACTCTTCGTGGGTCTGGTCCATCTCGGGGTGGGCCAGGGCCAATTCGTCGGACCAAAGAAGACTGGGCATGTCGCGCTCTCGGGGCAAGGGGTGGTGGGCTGGGGGCCGGTGCGGCCAGGGCGCCATTCTCGCCGAGGCGCTGCGGCGTAGGGTCATGCCGGGGCTTGCTCTGGCGCAAGGCAGGCGGCCGGGCAGAATCTCCCGAATGAATCGACCCCAAGCTCACTGTGTTCGCCGCCCCCGAGGGGCGTGTCCGTGCCGACGCGCGGCCGGGCGGCACTGACATGCCCGAATCCACCTCACCCGTCACCAGCCCCGAACCCGAGCTCTCGCAGGCCTGGCACGCCCGTAGCCTGCGCGCGCTGTGGCTGCTGGCGGGCGCGGTGTCGTTGGCCACGGGCATCGTTGGCGCCTTCCTGCCTCTGCTGCCCACCACGCCCTTCGTGCTGCTGGCGGCCTTTTGCTTCTCGCGCGGCAGCCGGCGTTGGGAGCACTGGCTGCTGCACCACCCCCGTCTGGGGCCCATGGTGCGCGACTGGCGCGCCAACCGCGCGGTGCCGCTGCGCGCCAAGCAACTGGCCACGGTGATGATGACGGCCAGCAGCCTGTGGGCCTGGTGGGTCATCCCCTCGGGGTGGCGCTGGCTGCCGGCCGCGTGCTGTGCCACGGTGGCCGCCTGGTTGTGGAGCTTGCCCACCCGGCCTGCGGGTGGCAGCGCAGCCACGCCGCCTCAGGGCTGATCGGCAGACGGCATCGGCGGGCTGTCGAACAGGCCGGGCTCGGTGGCCCGCAGCTCGGTGGCGCCGGGGACGTCGGCCCACGCGGCCTTGACCGGCACGGTCTTGACGGGCGCCTTGCCCGGGCCAGGCGACTTGGCACTGCGCCGGCTGGGCATGGGCGGCGCATCGGCGCGGCTGAGCGTGGCCACGCGCACGCCCAGCAGGCGCAGGCGGCGGCTGAGGTCGGCGCGCTTGAGGCACAGGCCGGCGGCATGGCGGATGGCGGCGGCGTCGGCCGTGGGCACTTCGAGCGAGAGGTCGCGCGTCATGGTCTTGAAGTCGTCGAAGCGCAGCTTGATGCCCACGGTGCGGCCCACATAGCCCTTGCGCTGCAAATCGGCCGCCACCTGCTCGCACAGCTGGGTGAAGATGCCCGAGAGCAAAGGCTTGTCGCGCACCGCGTGCAGGTCGCGCTCAAACGTGGTCTCGCGGCTCATCGAGACGGGCTCGCTCTCGGTCACCACCGGGCGCTCATCAACGCCATGGGCCGCGTCGTACAGCCAGGCCCCGTAGTGCAGGCCGAAGCGCTCCATCAGCCAGGCACGGTCGCAGGCGGCCAACTCGCCGATGGTGGCGATGCCCAGGCCGCTCAGCTTGGCGGCGGCCTTGGGCCCGATGCCGTTGATGCGCCGCGCCGGCAGCGGCCAGATGCGCGTGGGCAGGTCGTCCATGCTCAGCACGGTGAGGCCATCGGGCTTGTCCAGATCAGAAGCGATCTTCGAGAGCAGCTTGTTGGGCGTGACACCGATCGAGCAGCTCAGCCCGGTGGCACGCTTGACGTTGTTCTTGATCTCCAGCGCCAGCGCACGCGCGCCGCCCAGCGGGTCGTGGCCCACCGCCTCTTGGGCGCCGGGCAGGTCGGTGAGGTCGATGTAGATCTCGTCGATGCCCCGGTCTTCAATCACCGGCGCCAGCTCGGCCACGGCCGCCTTGAAGCGCCGCGAGCAGGCGCGGTAAAGCTCGAAATCCACCGGCAGCAGCACGGCATCGGGCGCCTTGGCGGCGGCCTTCATCATGCCCATGGCCGAGTGCACCCCCAAGGCCCGCGCGGCATAGGTGCTGGTGGTGATGACCCCGCGCCCGGTGTAGTCGCCCAGCCGCGCATAGCGCCGCGTGCCATCGGCCTGCAGCACCGGCTGGTGCCGCCGCCCGCCGCCGATGACCACCGGCAACCCCACCAGATCGGGGTAGCGCAGCAACTCGCACGACGCATAGAACGCGTCCATGTCGAGGTGGGCGATGAGGCGGCGCGGCGGCTGGGGCACGGGCGAACTGTACTACTGGATGTTTGATCAGTATCCGTCATGGTTTAACTCGTGGGCGATTTGCACATTTCTGGCTATGGGCCGGTATCATCCGTGCCGCAGATCGCACCGTCATGACCGAACCCGCCACCCCTTCCAGCAGCCCCGAATCCAAGGCCCTCGTTGACGCCTTGAACGCGGTGTTGATGCCGCTGGCGCGGTTGGCCGTGACCCGAGGGGTGCACTTCAGCGTGCTGGAAGAGCAACTGAAAATGGCGTTGGTGCATGCGGCGCTTGAATCCAGCCGCAGTGGCCAACCGCACCGACAAGTGAGCCGCATCAGCACCGCCACTGGCATCAACCGTCGCGAAGTGACGCGGCTGGTGAGTGCCGACCTGAAAGAACCGCAACAGAAGCCCTCTTTGGCTTTACGAGCGTTCTATCGATGGTCCACCGATCCGGCCTTTCATGCCGAAGACGGCCAGGTGTTGGCACTCAAGCGGCAGGGCCCTGCGCCTAGCTTTGATGTGTTGGCCTCGCTGATCACCCGCGACGTGCACCCGCGCAGTCTTCTGGAAGACATGATCCGCTTGAAGGTTGCGCAATGGGACGAAGCCACGGACGTCGTCACATTGAGTGACGTGGCCTTCGTTCCCAACGACGACGATGCTCGGCTGCTGGAATTTCTCGGTGCCAATGTGGGCGACCACCTCAGTGCCGCAGTGGCCAACGTTGGCGGAGCGAATCCCCGGCACTTCGAACAGTTCGTTTGGTCGCATGGCCTGAGCGTGGGTTCAATGCAGTCTATGCGGCCGCTGGTGGAGGCGCAGTGGAAGCACTTGACGCGAAAGTTGGTGCCTGAGTTGCAACGCCGGGTAGAGGCCGACGAGGCGCAGCAGCCTGAGCCGCAAGGGCAGGTTCGCATTGGCCTGTACATGTATTCGCATATGCCGACACAGAAGCGGCGGGACACAGGGAATGAGCCTCATGAAGAAATTTAGTCGCCGCTGGCCCTTGGCCTTGGCCCTTGCCGTAGGCCTCACCGCCTTGTTCTCTGCTTGTGGCGGTGTAGAAGGTGGCGGCACAGGTGCCCCCCTCGCCTACTCCCAAGGCTCGATCACCGGCTTCGGCTCCATCATCGTCAACGACATCCACTTCGACGAGAGCGCCGCCACCGTGCTGGACGACGACGGCAACGTGTTGCTGGGGCAGGGTTCCAACCTCAAGCTGGGCATGAGCGTGGAAGTGGAAAGCGGCGCCATCGACACCGCCGCCGGCACGGCCACCGCCACGTCGGTGCGCCTGCACAGCAGCTTGCTGGGTGCTGTGGCGGGTCTCAACCAGAGTGCAAACACCTTCAGCGTGGTGGGGCAGCCGGTGCAGGTCACCTCGGCCACGGTGATCGACGCCGCCATTTCTGGTGGGCTGGCAGGCATGGCCAATGGCGACCTGGTCGAGGTGCATGCGGTGTACGACCCGGTGAGCGGCGTGTTTTCTGCGCGCCGCATCGACCCGGTGGCCAGCGCCAGCCTGTACCGCGTGCGCGGCCTGGTCAGCGCGCTCAACACCACGGCCAACACCTTCCAGATCGGCAACGAGGTGTTTGTCTACGCCAGCCTGCCGGCCGGCGTCACCGAAGGCGGCATGGCCCGCGTGCTGGTGCGGCCCACGCCCGACAGCCTGGGCCGTTGGGTGGTGAGCGCGGCTGGCCAAGGCGAGCGTCGCCCCAGCGACGGCGCCCATGTCGGCTTGGCGGGCGTGGTGTCCTCGTACACCTCGCTGAGCAACTTTGTGGTGGACGACGTGCGTGTGAATGCCAGCGGCGTCACCCCCAGCGCAGGCGTGGTCGCCAAGGGCGTCTGGGTCAAGGTCGAGGGCCTGATGTCGTCCGGCGTGCTGATGGCCGACCGTGTGGAGGTCAAGGTCCGAGATGGCTCCGGCAGCGGCATTGACCTGCAGTTGCGCGGCAAGGTGACCGAGCTGAGGACCGACACCCAGACCTTCAAGGTGCGCGACAGCATGACCGGCACCGTGCGCGACGTGAGGGTGGACTACAGCCAGGCCAGCTACGTCCCCAGTGGCTACAGCGCGGCCAACCTGGCCGCTGGCGCGTCGGTGGAGGTGAAGGGCAGGCTTTCGCGCGATGGCCACGACGTGGTGGCCAGCGAGATCCGGTTCCGCTGACCGGCGCAACCGCTTGGGCGCGCCGGCTCAGTCCAGCGCCGGGCCGCTCCCCAGCGGCCTGAACACCCGCCCGGTGGGTGGCTGCGGTACGCCGCAGGCGGGTGCCCCACTCAGCCCAAGCGCTGCTGGTGCCGTGCGATCTGCGCGCGGGCCTGGGCCGGCGCGGTGCCACCCAGCACGTTGCGCGCGTTCAGCGAGCCGCGCAGCGTCAGCACCTCGAACACGTCGTCGGTGATGCGGGCGTCAAAGCCCTGCAGCGTGGCCAGCGGCAACTCGGCCAGGTCCAGGCCCTGCTTCAGGCCTTGCTTCACCGCGTGCGCCACCACCTCGTGGGCGTCGCGGAAGGGCAGGCCCTTCTTCACCAGGTAGTCGGCCAGGTCGGTGGCGGTGGCGTAGCCCTTCAGCGCCGCCTGCTCCATGGCCTCGGCCTTCACGGTCAAGCCGCCGCTGCGGCTGCCGTCGGCAGCCACTTCGCCGCCCACCATCTCGGCCATGATGCGCAGCGTGTCCTTCACCGTGTCCACGGTGTCGAACAGCGGCTCCTTGTCCTCCTGGTTGTCCTTGTTGTAGGTGAGGGGCTGGCCCTTCATCAACGTAATCAGGCCCATCAGATGGCCCACCACGCGGCCGCTCTTGCCGCGGGCCAGCTCGGCCACGTCGGGGTTGCGCTTCTGCGGCATGATCGACGAGCCGGTGCAGTAGCGGTCGCTGAGGTTGATGAAGCCAAAGTTCTGGCTCATCCACAGCACGATCTCTTCGGCCATGCGCGAGACGTGGACCATCACCAGCGTGGCGAAGCTGGTGAACTCGATGGCGAAGTCGCGGTCGCTCACAGCGTCCAGGCTGTTCTGGCACACGCCGTCAAAGCCCAGCGCGCGGGCCACGGCCTCGCGGTCCAGCGGGTAGCTAGTTCCGGCCAGCGCGGCGGCGCCCAGCGGCAGGCGGTTCACGCGCTTGCGCACATCGGCCAGGCGCTCGGCGTCACGGGCAAACATCTCCACATAGGCCAGCAGGTGGTGGGCAAAGCTCACCGGCTGCGCCACCTGCATGTGGGTGAAGCCGGGCATCACGGTTTCGGTGTTCGTGGCGGCCACGTGCACCAGGGCGCGCTGCATGTCTTCGAGCAGCACCGCGATCTGGTCGATCTCGCTGCGCAGCCACAGGCGCACGTCGGTGGCCACCTGGTCGTTGCGGCTGCGGCCGGTGTGCAGGCGCTTGCCGGCGTCGCCCACCAGGGTGGTCAGGCGGGCCTCGATGTTGAGGTGCACGTCTTCGAGTTCGAGCTTCCACTCGAAGGCGCCCGATTCGATCTCGCTGCGGATCTGCGCCATGCCGCGCTGGATGTCGGCCAGGTCTTGCGCGCCGATGATGCCCTGCGCGGCCAGCATGCCGGCGTGCGCCAGGCTGCCTTCGATGTCGGCCGCCCACATGCGCTTGTCGAAGAACACGCTGGAGGTGTAGCGCTTCACCAGCTCGCTCATGGGCTCGGAGAACAGCGCCGACCAGGCCTGGGATTTCTTGTCGAGTTGGTTGGCGCTCATGGGCGGTGCTCTGGCTGGTGGGTGAAGAGAAGAGGGCGCATTTTAGGCGGCGGGCCTGGGCGCGCCCGGTGCAGGCGAGAATCGCGCCGAAATGGAACGACCCCAAGCTCACTGCGTTCGCGGCCAATCGGCAAGCATGCCGCTTGGCGTTTGCCAGCCACTCGTGGGCGTGCAGGCGCCCACTTGGCGCTGGCGCACCCCCCGAGGGGCTCACCATCACCTTCGGGCGGCCGGGCGGTGATGATGAGACCGCGCCCCGATGCCGCCCCCAGCACCCTGTTCGACGACCTGCGCGACGTCGTCACCGAGCGCGCCGTGGCCGAGCAGCAGGGCCCCTGGCCGCTGTGTGGCAATGGCGTCATCCTGCGCGCGCTGCTGCTGGTGCACGCAGCGCTGGGCGTGGGGCTGGCCTTCAGCGTGGCGCCGTTCGGCGCCTGGGTGGTGGCGTTGGGTGGTGCGGCCACGGTGGCGGTGCCGGCCACACTGGCCTGGCTGCTGCTGGCCTGCTTTGGCGGCCGTTGGTTGCGGCGGCACCCGCCTGCATTGCAGATGGCCCTGCTGGCTGCCACCGGCGCCCTGGTGAGTGCACTGGTGTGGACGCTGCTCAGCCGTGCCAGTCTGGCCCCGCCTTCGGCCAGCGGTGCGGTGGCACCGGCCCTGGCCGGTGCCAGCCTGGCGGCCATGCAGTGGCTCTCGGTGCGCTGGCGCGAGCGCGCCCGCCTGCCGGCTGCCGCTGCGGCCCACCTGGCCGACCTGCAGACCCGCATTCGCCCGCACTTCCTCTTCAACACGCTCAACACCGCCATCACCCTGGTGCAGCACGACCCGCGCCGCGCCGAGGAGGTGCTGGAAGACCTGGCCGATCTGTTCCGCGCCGCGCTGGGTGGTCTGGACAAGGTCACCACCCTGGCCGAAGAGGTGGAACTGGCCCGCCGCTACCTCTCCATCGAGCAACTGCGTTTTGGCGAGCGCCTGCAGGTGGTGTGGGACCTGGACGCCACCGCCGACAGCGCCTCGCTGCCACCGCTGGCCCTGCAACCGCTGGTGGAGAACGCCGTGCGCCACGGCATCGAGACCAGCGACCGGGGCGGCAAGATCGAGATCCGCAGCCGCCGCCGCCGCGACCGCGTGCTGCTGTCGGTCACCAACACCGTGCCGCTGAACGCCAGCCCCAGGCCCGGCCATGGCATCGGCCTGGCCAGCGTGCGCGAGCGCATCCGTTTGCTGCACGACCTGGAAGCCGACGTGCGCAGCGGCATCATCGAGGATGGCCGCTGGCGTGTGAGCCTGTCCATTCCTGCGGCCTGACCGGGCCACCTGCCACCATGAACAAGCTGCACGTGCTCATCGTCGACGACGAACCCCTGGCCCGGTTGCGCCTGCGCGGCCTGCTGGCCGATTGCCTGCAACCGGCCGTGGACGTGGTGGCCGAAGCCGGCAGCGCGGCCGAGGCCCTGCACGCGCTGGCCCTGCATGCAGTGGATGCCGTGCTGCTGGACATCCACATGCCCGGCCTGGACGGCCTGGGCCTGGCCGCCCGGCTGAAGGCCCAGGGCCAGCCGGTGGCGGTGGTGTTCGTCACCGCGCACGCCGAGCATGCCTTGCAGGCGTTCGACCTGGACGCGGTGGACTACCTCACCAAGCCCGTGCGCCGTACCCGCCTGCAAGAGGCCCTGGCCCGGGTGCAGGTGCGCCTGGGCCGCCCACTGGTGGCACCCGCCACGGCGGCCGAGCCAATGGAACAGCCCATGCTGGCGGTGAGCGACCGGGGCCGCGTGCTGCGCATCCCAGTGGCCGACGTGGTCTACCTCAAGGCCGAGATGAAGTACGTCACGCTGCGCACGCTGGAGCACACCTACGTGCTCGACGACGCCCTCACCGACCTGGAGCAGCGTCTGGGCGACGCCGTGCTGCGCATCCACCGCAACGCCGTGGTGGCCAAGGCGGCGGTGCGTGCGCTGGAACGCCGTGCGCTGCCCGCGGCCGACACGGACGAGGCCGGCGAAGGCTGGGCCGTGCAGGTGGCGCCCAGCGGCGAGTGGCTTCAGGTGTCGCGTCGCCAGGTGGCGGCGGTGCGCGAGGCGATCGAGGCCGGCAGCCTCTGACCGTGGCCAGGCGCTGATGCACACGGCATCGTCATTCCAGCGTAGGCGGGAATCCATGTCTTTCAGCCTCGGCTGCAGCAGCGCAGCGGTGGCGCCTTCGGCCAACGGGCTCCTCGCGGACCCGCACCGTGCCCCCGGTCGCACCTGCGCTCTCTTGTTCTGCCTTGGCCCTCGCCGCTGTCAACCCACACGCGAATGTGCCCTCTGTCCGAAGGCACCGCCACTGCACTGCAACCTGCGTCGGTGGTGGTCCACCTGGTGGGGCGCCGTGGTGCCTGGCGGGGCAGGTGGTTTGGGGTTCGGGCGCAGGGGCCATTCGCGGGACGCTGACCAGACGGGCGCGTCGGGAAGTGGGGGTTGCCCAGACCTGCCAAGGGCACGGACCGTGTTCCGCGAGCGTGACCCGGAGAACGAAACCCGGGCCACCTGCACCATCGCAAACAAAGCTGGGGCGCGAGAACCACCGACGGCAATGTGCCGGAACCAGCCGCAGGACGCCCCAGCATTCTTTGGCTGTTGAACGCAAAGGCGTATCAGGCGTTGGAGGTGGCCCGCACTTCCTCGATGGTGGTGATGCCTTGCAGCACCTTTTCCAGGCCGTCCTGGCGCAGCGTGCGCAGGCCTTCGGCCATGGCCTGCTGCTGGATCACCTCGGCGCGCGAGCCGGTTTGGATGAGGTGGCGGATGGGCTTGGAGACCGACAGCAGCTCGTGGATACCGGCGCGGCCGCGCACGCCCGAGCCGTCGCACTTCTCGCAGCCGGGGCTGTGGAAGTGCATCAGCCGGCCATTCGTGCCAAAGCGCTGCAGCCAGTCGGCCATCACGGCATCGGCTGTGGGCTTGGCCGGGTGCTCGCCCCAGACGTGCAGGTAGTCGTGCAGCAGTTCGTCCACGCGCTCGGCCGAGGCCGGCTCGCTGGTGCGGCAGCTGGCGCACAGCCGGCGCACCAGGCGCTGGGCCAGCACGGCCAGCAGCGAATCGGCAAAGTTGAACGGGTCCATGCCCATGTCGAGCAGGCGGGTGATGGTCTCGGCGGCGCTGTTGGTGTGCAGGGTGGAGAGCACCAGGTGGCCGGTGAGGGACGACTCCACCGCGATGTGGGCGGTTTCCTCGTCGCGGATCTCGCCCACCATGATCACGTCGGGGTCGGCGCGCAGGAAGGCGCGCAGCGCCTTCGCAAACGTCCAGTCGATCTTGGGGTTCACCTGCACCTGGCGCAGGCCGGGTTGGGTGATTTCCACCGGGTCTTCGGCCGTCCAGATCTTGCGGTCGGGCTGGTTGATGTGGGCCAGCGCCGAGTGCAGCGTGGTGGTCTTGCCCGAGCCGGTGGGGCCCACACACAGCACCATGCCGTAGGGCCGGGCAATGGCGGCCTTGAGCGCGTTCAGGTTGTAGGCCGACATGCCCAGGTTGTCGAGCGGGATGGGCTTGGCCGAGGCCAGGATGCGCAGCACCGCGTCTTCCAGGCCGTTGGCTGTGGGGATGGTGGCCACGCGCAGCTCGATGGGGCAGCTGGGCACGAAGCGCGCGAAGTTGATCTTGCCGTCCTGCGGCCGGCGACGCTCGGAGATGTCGAGGTCGCACATGATCTTGATGCGCGCCAGCAGGGCGCTGCGGTAGGTGTGCGGCAGGTCGAGGTAGGGGCGCAGGCGGCCGTCGCGGCGGAAGCGGATGCGCACCTTCTCCTTGCCCGGCTGGGCCTCGATGTGGATGTCGGAGACGCCTTGTGAATGCGCCTCGTAGATCATGGTGTTGATCAGCCGCACCAGCGAGTTGTCGGACTGCTCGATGGGCTTTTCTTCGGCCTTGCCATGGTCGCTGCCGGGGGTCAGTTCCAGGTCGGCCAGCAGCTTGCTGGCGCCACCCTCATCCATGTTCATGATGCCGCTGGCTTCGGCAAAGCCGGGCAGGGCACCTTCCTCAAAGCCATTGCGGCGGTAGACGGCGTCGATGTGCTGGGCAAGGTGTTCCTGTGCCGCCAGCACCGGCACGATCTTGCACTGGGCCAGAAATTCCAGTTCGTCGATCACGTCGCGGCGCGAAGGGTCTTCGATGGCGGTCACCAGGCGGCCGGGCAGCTCTTGCAGCGGCAGCACGTTGAGCCGCTTGGCAGCGGCCACCGGCACGCGCTTGAGTGCGGCCAACTCCACCGGGAAGGCCTCCACGTCCACCACCGGGTAGCCCATCTTGCGGGCCAGCGCGGTGCGCAACTCGTGGCGCTGCACGGCGCCACGGCGCACCAGCAACTCGCCCAGCGGCACGGTCTTTTCCTTGCGCTGTTCGGCCAGGGCTTCGTCGAGCTGGGTCTGGTTCACGTAGCCCAGCGCCATCAGCGCTTCGCCCACGCGCACCATGGGCATGCGCGACTGGGCCTCGATGGCGGCAGTCATCTGCTCGGGGCTGATGACCTTGTTTTTCAGCAGCACGTCGCCGATGCGCTGGTCGCGCAGGCTCTTCTGCTCGTGCAGGGCGGCGTTGATCTGGGCCGGCGTGGCGGTGTCGTCGGCCAGCAGCTGTTCGCCCAGCGGCTTGCCGAAATCCACCTTTTGGAAGGCGGCGCGCGGGCAGAACAGGCGCGTGACGGTGCCGGCCTCGTCCAGCGGCGGGAACAGGTACAGGCCGGCATCGGTTTCCACATGGCCCACGGTGCGGCCGGTGAGTGGCGGGCCCTCGTTCAGCACCACGCGGTACTCGATGCTGGGGTGAAAGCCCAGCAACTCGCCATTGGCGCCGCGCTCGGGCTGGGGCAGAGGGGCGAGGGGGGCGAGGGGACGGGGCAGCACCAGCTTGCGGAATTGCGACAGGCGCAACGGCATCGTTGTCTTCGATGGCGGCACCTGCACCCGGGCCAGGCCCACGGCGGGCTCGAAGGCGATCAGATGGGCCAGCATCAGCTTGCCGTTCAGCCCCTCGATCTCGCAGGGCTCGGGCTCGGTCCAGGGCGCCAGCGTGGGGTAGGCCGCATAGGGTGGCGTGGGCCAAGCGAAGGGGGCCGGGCCGTCGGACACCACCAGGTCAGGCAGGTCCTCGCGCGGGACCAGGGTCAGCATCGGGGAGGATTTGTCCGGCATGGCGGTGATGGTAGTGGGGGTCGCACCCCGGCATGCCTGGGCAGCACAGGGCCTGGCCAGATGCTAAGGTGGACGCATGCTTGCAAAACGCCAAACAAGCCCGGCAACGTCCCCCAAATGAGCCAGCCTGTTCGGTCCGCCATGGGCCCCAACGTCTCCCATGCGCCGCCCACCCTTCTGCTGACCGGCTTCGAGCCCTTCGGTGGTGACAGCCTCAACCCCTCGTGGGAGGTGGCGCGGGCGCTGGACGGCGAGGAGGTGGCCGGCGGCAAGGTGAGGGCGCTGCGCCTGCCCTGCCGGTTCGGCGAAGCACTGGTGGTGCTGCGCAAGGCCCTGCGTGAGCAGCGGCCGGTGCTGGTGCTGTGCCTGGGCTTGGCGGCCAACCGGGGCGAACTCTCACTGGAGCGCGTGGCCATCAACGTGGACGATGCGCGCATCCCCGACAACGCAGGGTGCCAACCCATCGACACGCCGGTGGTGGTGGGCGGGCCGGCGGCTTACTTCACGCGGCTGCCCATCAAGGCCATCGTGCAGGGCCTGCAGGCCATGGGCTTGCCGGCCGGCGTGTCGCAGACGGCGGGCACCTTTGTTTGCAACCATGTGTTCTACGGGCTGATGCACGGGTTGCGCCGGCACACCCAGGTGAAGGCCGGCTTCATGCACCTGCCGTTGTTGCCGGAGATGCTCGGCGGCCCGGTGGACGCCCGGCCCGCGCTGGCGCTGGCGCTCCAGGTGGCGGGGGTGCGGCAGGCGCTGGCCCTGGGTCTGCGCACTCCCCACGACTTGGCATGCGGCCAGGGCGCCATCGAATAGTCAGCGGTCCTGGTCGCGGTAGGCCCGCCAGGGCCCCATGGCCGAGCGCGTCAGGGCCACCTGGCCCACAAAGCGGGTGCAGGCCTTGCACACCAGCAGGTGCAGGCGCAGCCTCAGGCGTTCTGGCCAGCCCAGACGACGGTCTTCGCCCTGCAGCACCAGGGCGGTGGCTTCACGGCAGTTGAGCATCGGCTTCATGGCGGGCTGGGCGGTGTGGGGCGGGTGTGGAGCCAGTGCGCCTGCAGACAGGTTTGCAGGCGCAGCCGGGCGCGGTGCAGCAGCACCCAGAGGTTGGTCGGGGTGATGGCCAATTCCTTGCAGATTTCTTCGGTCTCCAGCTCCAGCCACTCGCGCATCATGAACACACGGCCCTGGGTGGGAGGCAGTTGTTCCACGCAGGCGTCCAGCACGGCCAGGAACTGCTGCTGGCCCAACAGCGCCTCGGGGTGGTCGCCCCAGGCGGCGGGCATCTCGCGCCAGTGGCCGCTGGCGTCGAACAGCAGCTCGTCCAGGTCTTCGCTGTCCTCCTGGTTCAGCACCGTGGCCTCGCGGCGGTGGCGGCGCAACTGGTCGACCAGCTTGTGCTTGAGGATGCCCACCAGCCAAGTCTTCAGCGCCGAGCCGCCCTGAAAGGCCTGGGGCCGCTCCAGCGCGGCCAGCACGGTGTCGGAGACGGCGTCCTCGGCCCAGGCCTCGTTGCGCAGCTGGCTGCGGGCGTAGCGCAGCAGCTGCGGGCGCAGGGCCTCGACCTGGCGTGCGAAATCGCTCATGGATGCACCCTTGGGCCTGCGGCCTGCCCGGCCCGCAGAGGGGCCGAGCGCTCGCCAGGCACATCCCGTCCGCAGGGACGGGATACGTCCGGGCGCTCTCCCGCCAAGCGGGAATTCGCCCCTTCGGGCGACCGGGCGGGGCTCATGGCCAACAGGCTTGGGCGTGAAACATGCCGCGCAGTGTACGCAGGCGCGTGGCCGTTGCCGGGCCGGATGCGCGACACTGGCGGCTTCGCCAACCCACCCGCTTCAGCATGGACCACAAGCACCTCGTCACCTCTGCACTGGCCGCCGCCCTGGGTTTGGGCCTGGGCAGCGTCCAGGCGCACAGCGGTGGGCCCAACCAGCAGCGTTGCTACGGCGTGGCCAAGGCCGGCCAAAACGACTGCGCCAACCTTTCCGAGACGCACGACTGCGCCGGCGAGGCCGCCGCCGACAACGACCCCGCAGAGTGGAAATACGTGCCCAAAGGCACCTGCCACCAACTGGGCGGCAAGACCGAGGCCGAGGCCAAGGCGCTGCAGGCCAAAGCCAAGCCCAAAGGCTGAACCGCTTGGCCTCCATGGCCGAGCGCGCTGGCATCGGCCTGCGCCAGGCGCACGCCGACGAGCTGCTGCAACGACGGCCTGCGCTGGGCTCAGTCGAGGTGCACTCCGAAAACTATTTCGGCGACGGCGGCATGGCACTGGCCCTGCTGGAGGACGCCCGCGCGCAATGGCCCGTGAGCCTGCACGGCGTGGGCCTGGGCCTGGGTTCGGCCGCCGGGCTGGACCCTTGGCATCTGGACCGGCTGGCGGCACTGGTGGCGCGGATGCAGCCGGTGCGCGTGTCCGACCACGCGGCCTTTTGCCGCGCCCCGCGCGAGGCCAGCGGGCCGGTGGTGCACGGGGCCGACTTGCTGCCGGTGGCCTTCAACGAGGCCACGCTGGCGCTCATGGCCCGCCAGGTGCTGCAGGTGCAGGAGCGCCTGCAGCGCCCGCTGCTGGTGGAAAACATCTCGGCCTACCTGGCCTGGGAGGGCGACACCCTGGCCGAGCCTGAGTTCTTCAACGTCCTGTGCCGCCAGACCGGCTGCGGCCTGCTGCTGGACCTGAACAACCTGGTGGTGAATGCGCTCAACCGCAACCACCCCGACCCGGTGGCCGACGCCTGCCGCTGGGTGGACGCCATCGACGCCCACACCGTTGGCGAGATCCACCTGGCCGGCTACGACGACGCGGGCGCGCTGGTGATCGACGACCACGGCTCGCCTGTGCGCGAGGGCGTCTGGCAGGTCTACCGCCATGCGCTGCGCCGCCTGGGCCCGCGGCCCACGCTGATCGAGTGGGACACCCGCCTGCCCACCCTGGACGAGCTGCTGGCCCAGGCCCAGCGCGCGAACGCCGAGGCCGACGCGGTGGCGGGTGAGGGGCTGGCATGAACGACGCGGCCGAAATGAACGAAGCGGCCCGCCAACGGGCGCTGATGCACGCCCTGGCGCAGGCCTGGCCGACGCCAGTGGACGGCTTGCGGCCTCTGCCCGGACCTGGCGCGCAGGCCGGGCCCGAGGCCGGCTGGCAGGCCTACCGTCGCAATGCCCTGGCCACCGCCCGGCGTGCGCTGGCCGCCGCCTGCCCCACGGTGCAACAGGTGCTGGGCGACGAAGCCCTGAAGGCCCTGGCCCGCGACCTGTGGCAGGTGCACCCGCCGTTTCGTGGTGACCTGGCCTGGTTCGGCGGCGAGCTGCCGGCGCTGTTGGCAGCCCAGCCTGCGTACGCGCCGCTGCCTTGGCTGCCCGACCTGGCCCGGCTGGACTGGGCCGTGCACCAGGCCGGGCTGGCGGCCGATGGCGCGCCAGAGGTGGCCGGCCTGACGCTGCTGGGTGAGCAGGACCCACACGCGCTGCAACTGGTTTGGGCGCCGGGCTGCGTCTGGCTGGAAAGCGCGTGGCCGGTGGAGGGGCTGTGGCGGGCCCACCAGGGCCCCGCCGGCGAGGCGCGGGTGCAGCAGGCCCGCGCCGCCCTGGACGCCGGCCGGGCCGACGCCGTGTGGGTGCAGCGTGCTGGCCTGAGCGTGCAGGTGGTGCGCGAGGACGTGGCCATGGCCGCCCGGTTCAACGGCCTGCTGTGGCGGGGCGCCAGCTTGGGTTCGGCCTTGGACGAGGTGCTGGCGGCAGACCCGGCGTTCAACTTCCAGGCTTGGTTGATCGCCACGCTGCGGGCCGGCCGGCTGGCGGCCGTGCAGTCTCTCAGTCCCGTGGCCTGAAAGCCAGCACCATCCGCGGCGGCACGCGGCCGTCGGTGTCGCGCGGCAGCACGGCGGTCTTGTCAAGGGCGCGCAGCACGGCGTCGTCCCAGGCCTTGGAGCCGCTCTTCTTCACGATCTTCCGGCCGATGATGGCGCCGTCGGCCGCCACCGTCACCTCCACCTCGGCCGTGGGGTTGGCCGGCACCTCTTCGGTGAGCACGATGTTGGGCAGGACGCGGGCCTTGATGCGCCCGGCGTAGCCCGCAGACGGCGCCGCATCCTGAGCCGCGCTGCCGCCCCCACCGCCATTGCCGCCCAATTGCGCGTTGAGCCGCTGCAACTGCTGCTGCCGCAGCTTCTCCCGCTGGGCCTCGGCGGCCTTTTCTTCCTTGGCCTCCTGCTCGGCCTGCTTGCGTTCGGCCTCGGCCTTGTCTTTCTCGCGCTTGGCCTTCTTCTCGTCCTGCTCCGCCTTGAGTTTGGCCAGGCGTTCTTCCTCGGCCTTGGCCTCGCGCAGCTCGGCTTCGCGTTTGGCCTTGCGTTCCTTGGCCTTCTCGGTGGCGATGTCGGCATCGCGCTGCGGCGTGGCGGCGGGTGGGGGCGGTGTGGGCTGGGTGCGGGCCACCGGCTCTGGCGGGGGCGGCTCGGCCACGGGCGCTGGCGCGGCGGCCATCTGCGGCGCGGCGGCCCACAGCTCGGCGGCCACGGGCACATCGGTCTCCACATTGCGCCAGCGCACCCCCAAGGTCAGGGCCACCACCAGCAGCACGTGGGCCACCAGCGAGGCGGCCAGGCCCACGCGCGGGTTGTCGCTGCTGGGCGGGCGCAACTGGCTCAGCGGCGAGGGGCTGAACAGCGATGCGGCCGCAGCGCTCATGCAGCCCCCAAGACGCTGCGCGTCGTTCCCCCGAGGGGGAGCAAGCGCCTTCGGAGCGGCCGTGCGGCGCTCACGGCGGTCCCTGCTTCACCGACAGACCCACCCGCTGCACGCCGGCGCGTTGCAGGGTGTCCATCACCTTCACCACGCTCTCGTACTTCACCTGGCGGTCGGCCGAGATCACCACGGGCACGTCGGCGCTGCTGTTCTGGGCTTGCTTCACGCGGGCGGCGAGCTGGTTCAGCGCCACGCCCACGGGCTCGGCCTTGTCCACCTTGAGCTTGATGCGCTCGTCGGTGCCCACCACGATCTCCACCACGCTCTGAGGCCGCTGACGCGACTTGCCCACACTGGGCAGGTCGACCACGCCGGTGGTGATCATGGGTGCGGTCACCATGAAGATGATCAGCAGCACCAGCATCACGTCGATGAAGGGCACCATGTTGATCTCGTTCATCGAGCGCCGGTGGCGGCCACCGCCACCTCGTGCCATCACGCCGGGCATGTCAGCCTACTCCGGCTCAGCGCGCAGGCGCGGCGTTGGGGGCGGCCACGTTGCGCTGCAGGATGTTGGAGAACTCTTCGGTGAAGCTCTCCAACTGGATGGCGATGCGGTCGATCTCGCGGGCGAAGCGGTTGTAGCCGATCACCGCCGGGATGGCCGCGAACAGGCCGATGGCCGTGGCCACCAGCGCCTCGGCAATGCCCGGCGCCACGGTGGCCAGGGTGACCTGCTGCAGGTTGGACAGGCCCACGAAGGCGTGCATGATCCCCCACACCGTGCCGAACAGGCCCACATAGGGGCTGACCGAGCCCACCGAGGCCAGGAAGCCCAGGTTGCCCTCGATGGTGTCAAGCTCGCGCTGCAGGCTGGCCTTCATCGCGCGGCGTGCACCGTTGAGCTGCGCGTCGGTGTCGAGCCGGCGCTCGCGCAGCTTCAAAAATTCGCGCATGCCGCTGGCGAACAAGCGCTCCATGGGCGAGGTGTCGATGCGGCTGCCGGCGGCCTGGTAGAGGTCGGTGAGGTTCTTGCCCGACCAGAACTCTTGCTCGAACTGGTCATTGCCGCCCCGCACTTTGGCCAGGCCCGAGAGCTTGGAGAAGATCACGGTCCAGCTGGCGAGCGAGATGGCCAACAGGCCTGCCACCACCAACTGCACGACGAAGCTGGCGTGCATCACCAGCGAAACGATGGAAAGGTCCTGGTTCATTCGGGAGCGGTAGGGGCTGTGGTGGCCAGCGCCTGCAGGCGCTGGAGGACGGCGGTGGGAATGCGCTGGGGGCGGAAGGTTCCGTGGGCCACGCAGGCCACCGCGATGCTGCCTTCGCTGAGCAGGTCATGGCCGCGCCAGCATTGTTGCTGAAGTGTCAGGCGTACCCGGCCGACCTCGGTGGGCAGCACGGTGACGCTGAGCAGATCGTCGAGCCGGGCCGGCTTCAGGTAGCGCACACGGGTGTCGCTGACGATGAAGATGGCGCCGGTCTCTTCCACCAGCGCCTGCTGGCCCACGCCGGCCGCCCGCAGCCACTCGGTGCGGGCGCGCTCGAAGAACTTCAGGTGGTTGGCGTAGAACACCACGCCGCCGGCGTCGGTGTCTTCCCAATAGACGCGGATGGGGTGGCTGAAGGGGGCGGCGGGGCGCTGCTGCATCGCGGCGATGGCGCCTCAGTTGCGCGACCGGGCGTACACCGGCCCCCACACGGGGTGGCCCGCTTCGGCCTTGGTGAGGGCGAACTGCGGGTCGGCCAGGCGCGCGCTGCGGAAGGCGGCGGCGCACTCGGCCGTGCGCTCGGTGGTGCAGTAGATGAAGGCCAGGGTCTTGTGGGCCGTGGCGCGGTCGCGCGGGCTGGCCAGCTTCAGGCGCAGGGCGTCGTTCAGCGCCTTCTCGGCTTCGGGGTAGAGCGCATCGTCGTACAGGCGCAGGCCGCTCAGCAGGGCGCGCTCGGCCGGGCGGTCCATCACCTCGGCCACGCCAGTGGCCGAGGGCGGGGCTACGCAGGCCGTGAGGTTCAGCACGGCGCAGGTAAGCAGCAGGCGGATCAGGTTCAGGGGAGGGGTCATGGGCCGAAACGGTGTTTGAGCTGCACGGGCCGCTCCGGGTCCACCTCGATGTGGCGCACCAGCGGCGGGAAATCGTCGTTGCGGATGGTGATGGTGTGCCGACCTGCGCTGAGCGTGAGGCTGTTGAGCGGCGGCGCCGTGCCCGAAGGCACGCCGTCCACGTCCACCTGGCCCCAGGGTGAGACCGCCAGCAGCACCTTGCCGGTGGCCGGGGGGGCGGCCGGTACAGGCACGGCCGGCGCTTCTGCCCGGGGCTTGCGCTCTCGCGGCGCGGCCGGCTTGGTGCGCTCGGCCGGCGCGGGGGATGGCTCGTGCGGTGCCGTGGCCGTGGCGGCTGGCGCGGCAGGCGTCTTGGCCTGGGCAGAAGCGGCGGGCCTGGGGCCAGATGCCTCTGCGGGTGCTGCCACGGCAACCGGGCTGGCCGCTGCGGGCAGCGGGGCCACGGTGGCAGGTTGCGGTGCAGGTGTGGCGCCGGCCAAGGACGTGGGCGCGGGGTTGCCGGGGCGGCGGCTCAACCAGGCCTGCAGGCCGGCCACGCTGCCTGCGGTCAGCAGGCCGAGGCCGGCCACCATCAGGCGGCGCTTGCGGGTCTGCGTGGGGCTCTCGCCCAGGGCGACGGCCTCCGGTGATTCCAGCCAGTGGCGCAGGTCCATGGCCAGGTGGCGGGCCGAGGGATAGCGCTCGGCGGGCAAACGGGCCATGGCGCGTGCAGCGATCACCGACAACGCGTGCGGCACCTTGGGCAGGGTGCGCCGGGCCAGCGGCACCGGGGCCTGCAGCACGTTTCTTTGGATCTCTTCGAGCGTGTTGCCGGTGTAGGGGCGCTGGCCGGTGAGCAACTCGTACATCACCACGCCCAGCGAATACACGTCGCACCGGCGGTCGATGGGCTGGCGCTGCAACTGCTCGGGCGAGAGGTAATAGGGTGAGCCGGCCACCAGGGTGTTGACCGTGGGGTTGTCGCGGTGGGCCACGCGGGCGATGCCGAAGTCCAGCACCTTGGGCGTCTTGCGGCCCACCATGAAGATGTTGGCCGGCTTGATGTCGCAATGCACCACGCCCTTGCTGTGGGCATAGGAGAGGGCGTCGGCCACACGGCGGATGATGCCGGCGGTTTCCAGCAGGGTGGGGCGCCAGCCGTCCTGCAGCAGGTGGCGCAGGTCGCGGCCGTGCAGCGGCTCCATGGCGATGTAGATGCCCTGGTCGGAGGGGCCGGCATCGAACACCGTGACGATGTGCGGGTGCGAGAGCCTTGCCGCAGCGCGCGCCTCGTTCAGGATCAACTCGTCCGGCGCGTTGCCGCCGCCCACGTCGGCGGGCGAAATGTGCAGGGTCTTGACCGCCACGGTACGCGAGAGCAGCGGGTCCCAGGCCGCGTAGACCGTGCCCAACCCGCCCTCGCCCAGCACGCTCTTGAGCGCGTAGCGGCCCACGTGGCCGATGCTGGGGCTGAGCTGGGAATTGAGGTCACCGGTGCCGGGCTGGGTGAGCGCGGCACCGTCGGCGTCCTGTCCCACGGGCGAGTCGTCGATGACGGTGGCCGCGAAGGAGGTCTCCTGCTTCGACTTGGGGCCTCGCTTGAAAGGGTTGGGCAGTCGCATGGCGATCACGGGCGTGCGGGCCGGGGCGGCAGACCCGAAAGATAGTGCTTCAGGCGTTGCGCGGCTTCTTCAAGGTGTGACAGGTTGCTGGCAAACGACAAGCGCACATAGCGCTTGGCCGCGGCCGGGCCGAAATCCTTGCCCGGGGTCAAGGCCACATGGGCCTCGCGCATCACGCTCTCGCAGAAGCGCCAGCTGTCATCGCTGTAGCGGCTGCAATCGGCCCAGGCATAGAAGGCGCCGTCGGGCACCACAGGCACGGTCAGGCCCATCTCGTTCAGGGCCGGTACGATGAAGTCGCGCCGCTGGCGGAAGGCCTCGCGCCGGCGCTCGTACTCGGCCAGCGACGCGTGCTCAAAACAGGCCAGCGCGGCGTGCTGGGCGATGGTGGAGGGGCAGATGTAGAGGTTTTGCGCCAGCTTCTCCACCGGCGCCACCAAGGCAGGGGGCAACACCAGCCAGCCCAGGCGCCAGCCCGTCATGCTGAAGTACTTGCTGAAGCTGTTGACCGAGACCACGTCGTCGCCCAGGGCCAGCGCGCTGTGGGCGAACTGCGCGTCGTAGCTCAGGCCCAGGTAGATCTCGTCGATGATGCTGACGCCGCCACGCTCGCGCACCGCGGCCACCATGCGGCGCAGTTCATCGGGGGCGATCGAGGTGCCCGTGGGGTTGGACGGCGAGGCCAGCACCACGCCACGGGTGTTCGGGCGCCACTGGGCCGCCACGCTGGCGGCATCAAGTTGGAAGCGGGCCTCGGGCCCGGCCGGCAGCAGCCTGGCCTCGGCGCCGGTGGCGGCCACGAAATGCCGGTTGCAGGGGTAGCTGGGGTCGGGCATCAGCACCTCGTCGCCGGGCTCGAACAGCGCCAGGCAGGCCAGTTGCAGCGCGGCCGAAGCTCCGGCGGTGATGACGATGCGCTCGGGCGCAATCTGCAACCCGAAGCGTCTGGCGTACCAGCCCGAGAGCGCCTGGCGCAGCGCGGGCAGGCCGGTGGCGTCGGTGTACTGGCTGCGGCCTTGGCGGATGGCCGCCTCGCCTGCGGCCTGCACGGCCGGCGGGGCGGTGAAGTCGGGTTCGCCGATGTTCAGGAAGATCATCGGCCGGCCGCCCCGTGACGGGTCGCAGGCCGGGTCGCGCGCCAGCTCGGCGGCGGCCTTGGCGAACTCCATCACATAGAAGGGTTCGATGTGGTCGAGTCGGCCGGCGAACTTCATGGCGACACGCGGGGCGGTTGGCGGCGGGCCGTTCAGCGGGCCCGGGCCTTGCGCACTTCGTCGGGGCGCAGGTCAGCCGCCGCCTTGTCGAGCACGCCGTTGACGTACTTGTGGCCGTCGGTGCCGCCAAAGGCCTTGGCCAATTCCACGGCTTCGTTGATGGCCACCCGGTAGGGGATGTCCACGCAATGCTTGAGCTCGTAGCAGCCAATCAGCAGCACGGCGTGTTCCACCGGCGAGAGCAGGGTGGTGTCTCGGTCGACATGGCGGCGCAGCACGGCGTCGAGGTCAGCGGCCTCGCGGATGCAGCCGTGCAGCAGGGCCTCGAAGTGGCGCTTGTCGCACTTCTCGAAGCCCTCCTGCTCGTGCATGTGGGCCTCGATCACGCCGGCGTCGGTGGCCGAGATCAGCCACTCGTACAGGCCTTGCAGGGCAATCTCGCGCGAGCGGCGGCGGGCCGACTTGGGGGCTGCCTTGCCAGCGGGGGCGCGCTTCTTGGGCGGGGCCGGGGAGGCCTCGGCTGCGGTCTCGGCGGGCTTGGGGGTGTCGTCGCTCACAGCAGGTCGTCCATCAGGTTGGCCATTTCCACGGCCACGCGGGCCGCGTCGCGGCCCTTTTCTTCGGCCCGGGCTTCGGCCTGGGGCATGTCTTCCACCGTCAGGATGGCGTTGGCGATCGGGATCTGGTGATCCAGCGACACGCGGGTGACCCCGGCGCCGCTCTCGTTGGCCACCAGCTCGAAGTGGTAGGTCTCGCCGCGGATGATGCAGCCCAGGGCGATCAGCGCGTCGAAGTTCTCGCTGTCGGCCATGGCCTTCAGGGCCACCGGCACTTCGAGCGCGCCGGGCACGGTGACCTGCTGGATGTGCTTGTCGGCCACGCCCAGCGCGGCCAGCTCGGCCAGGCAGGCATTGGCCAAGCGGGTGGTGATGGCGTCGTTGAAACGCGCCCGGACGATGCCGATGGACAGGCCATCGCCATCGAGCGAGCCGCTCTGGCCCTTGTCAGCGCCTTGCATGTGAGGTTCCTTGAGAAATCAATCGGTGGCTGTCAGTCGGCAGCCACGAAGCCGGTCACTTCCAGCCCGAAGCCGGCCATGCTGGGCATGCGGCGCGGGCTGCCCAGCAGCTTCATGCGGCTCACGCCCACCTCGCGCAGGATCTGCGCACCCACACCGTAGGTGCGCAGGTCCACCGCCGGGCGCAGCACGGGGGCATTGGCCTGGGGCAGCAGATGGCTCACCAGGGTATCGGCGTCTTCGCGGCCGCAGTTGAGCAGCACGGCCACGCCACGGCCCGCCTTCTGCAGCGCGGCCAACGAGGCCGGCAGCGGCCACGAGTGGCTGTTGGCGCCGCCGTGGTCCAGCAAATCGAGCACCGAGAGCGGCTCGTGCACGCGCACCAGCACCTCGTCGCTGGGCTTCCATTGGCCGTGCACCAGGGCCATGTGCACGCCACCCGACCGGTCGCGGAACACGTGGGCGTTGAAGGCGCCCTGGGCGGTCTGCAGCACGCGCTGGCCCACGCGGGTGACCAGCGATTCGTTGCGGCTGCGGTAGGTGATGAGGTCGGCGATGGTGCCGATCTTCAGGCCGTGCTCTTGGGCGAACACTTCCAGATCGGGCAGGCGGGCCATGCTGCCATCGTCCTTCATGATCTCGCAGATCACGGCGGCGGGCGTGAGGCCGGCCATGGCCGACAGGTCGCAGCCGGCTTCGGTGTGGCCAGCGCGCATGAGCACGCCGCCTTCTTGCGCCTGCAGCGGAAAGATGTGGCCAGGCTGCACCAGGTCGGCCGCCTTGGCGTCGCGCGCCACGGCGGCCTGCACGGTGCGGGCGCGGTCTGCGGCCGAGATGCCGGTGGTGACGCCAGTGGCGGCCTCGATGGACACCGTGAACGCCGTGCCATGCACCGTGCCATTGCGGGTGGCCATGGGCGGCAATTGCAGGCGCTCGCAACGCTCTTTGGTGAGCGTGAGGCAGATCAGGCCACGACCATAGCGGGCCATGAAGTTGATGGCCTCGGGCGTGACGTGTTCGGCGGCCAGCACGAGATCGCCTTCGTTTTCGCGGTCTTCTTCATCCACCAGGATGACCATGCGGCCAGCGGCCAGCTCGGTGACGAGCTCGGGAACAGGAGAAATGGGCATCCCGCCATTGTAGGCGGCCGCCTTCTGTGCCCGACCCCGCATGGGCTTGGGGGCTCAGGTGGGCTGGCGCAGCAGCAAGCGCAGGTCGTCACCCACGCGGTCCACGGTGTGGTACCGCCAGCGCGCGGCCTGGGCCAGCGCGCTGTAGGGGCCCAGGGCGGCCAGGCCCTGGCCGGCGCCGACCAGCATTGGGGCCTGGTACAGCAGCAACTCGTCCACCAGGCCGGCCTGCAGCCAGGCGGCGTTCAGGCGCTGGCCAGCCTCCAGGTGCAACTCGTTCACCTGGCGGCGGGCCAGGTCGCCCAGCACGGCGGCCAGATCCACGCGGCTGTCGAGGCCAGGCAGGCGGCAGATGTCGGCGCCTCGGCTCTGCAGGGCGGCTGCCCGTTCGGGTGTGGGCTCGTTGCAATAAAAGACCACCGGGGCGTCGGGCACGTCCAACAGCCGGGCGGTGGCGGGGGTGTCCAGCCGGGCGTCCACCACACAGCGCAGCGGCTGGCGGGCGGTGGGCACCAGGCGCACATCCATGCGCGTGTTGTCGGCCAGCACGGTGCCCACGCCGGTCAGCACGGCGCCCGCCCGCTTGCGCCAGGCGTGGCCGTCGGTGCGGGCGGCCTCGCCGGTGATCCACTGGCTTTGGCCGTTCTCCAGCGCGGTGCGGCCATCCAGCGAGGCGGCCAGCTTCATGCGCACCCAGGGGTGGCCCCGGGTCATGCGCGAGAAGAAGCCGAGGTTGATCTCGCGGGACGCCTGGGCCAGGCCAGCGTCGGCCCAGTCCACCTGGATGCTGGCGGCGCGGAGCCGGGCCACACCCTGGCCATTGACAGCGGGGTTGGGGTCTCCCACGGCCACCACCACCCGCGCCAAGCCGGCGGCGATCAGCGCGTCGCAGCAAGGGGGCGTACGGCCGTGGTGGGCGCAGGGCTCCAACGTCACGTAGGCGGTGGCGCCCCGCAGCTCGCGGCCAGCGGCCTGGGCGTCGCGCAGGGCCATCACCTCGGCATGGGCCTGGCCGGCGGCCTGGGTGTGGCCCTGGCCCAGCAGGGTGCGGCCGTCGGCAGACACGATCACGCAACCCACCCGGGGGTTGGGCTCGGTCAGGCCCACGGCGGCCTCGGCCAGGGCCAGGGCGCGCTGCATCCAGGAGGTTTCGGGGTCGTTCGGGGTCACCTTGGCACTCACCCTGATGGGGGAGATGCAGTGTAAAGGGGCACCCCCCTCGGGGCGGGAAAGACGGGGGGAGGGTGGCTCGGAAGAATCCATCTCAGCCGCACACCCCACCCCACCCCACCACACCCCTCAAGGAGACCCGCCATGACCCCCAAGACCCCGCACCGCCACACCTTGGGCTTCACATTGGTGGAGTCGCTGGTCGCCCTGGCCATCACCAGCACGCTGGCCAGTGTGGCGCTGCCGAACCTGAAGGGCTTCTCGCAGGGCAAGGCCTCGGAAACCTCGGCGTCGGCTTTGGGCTCGGCCCTGCGCCTGGCCAAGAGCGAGGCCATGAAGCGCGGCGAGCAGGTCACGGTCTGCGCCCGCGAGGCAGGCCTGCAGCACACCTGCGCCGCCAGCGGCAAGGACTGGAGTGCCGGCTGGATCGTCTTCGTGGACCGCGAGCGCCGTGGCAAGCTGGAAGACGGCGACCTGATCCTGCAAGTGCACCAGCCCGTGCAGAACGCACCGAAGGTGGTGGGCACGCTGCACCACATCACCTACCAGGGCACGGGTGCGGCATTGAACGCCGCCTCGCACTTCGATTTCCTGCCCGGCGGCAAGGCCAATGCAGCCGGGGCGCGTCGCGGCTGCGTCAGCCACCCGGGGCGTCTGCGAGTGTTGCCGTCTGTGACCGATTGCGCGGCCTGAGCCGTCCATCTGGTCGGACTCTCCGCTTGTCGTCCGACGTGCGAGCCTCGGGAAATCGGGGTGACATCATGGCCGGATGGAACAAGTGCAAGGTCGTCATGGGTGGGCTGCGCGCACAACTGCGCGTGGCTTCACGCTGCTGGAGGTGCTGGTCGTTCTGGCCATCGCGGGAATCCTGATGGCGACGGCAGCCCCCTCGCTCACCAGCTTCATGGCAGGGCGGGAAGTCGGCAACGAATCTGCGTCGCTGGCGGCGTCCTTGCGGCTGGCGCGCAGCGAAGCCCTCAAGCGTGGCACCGAGGTGTCCATTTGCCCCTCCACCGACGGCAAGGCTTGCCAGACCAACCCCGACTGGAAGCAGGGCTGGATTGTGTTCACCGACCAGAACGCCGATGGCGTGTTGGTGGCCAGCGACGGCGACCTGACGGTCCAATCGAGGCAGGCGAATTTCCACGGTGTTGCCGCTGTGGCCGGGGCGCCTTCGGTGGTGACTTTCTTCCGCAATGGCATCGTGCGCAGCGGCGCCACAAGCTTTGAGTTTCAGATCACGTCTGGCAGTTCCTCCGGGGCACAAAAGGTCTGCGTGAACGTTCAGGGTCGGATTGCCTTGAAGGCGGGGGGGGCTGCATGCTGAAGTTCGGCGTTCGCGCTCCGTGGGCCCCTCGGCAGCGTGGGGTTTCGCTGATCGAGGTGCTGGTGTCCATCCTCATCGTGTCGGTGGGTGTGATGGCCATGGCCGGCATGATGGTCAAGTCGACCCAGATGGCCAAGATCAGCGAGTCCAGGGCCATCGCTGCCGGCCTGGCGGCCGACATGGCTGACCGGATCAAGGTCAACGCCGCTCAGGCGGCGGCTGGTGCCTACAACGACACGGGCGCGTTCAATGCCGCTGTGGTGAAAAAGGTCGATTCAGACTGCACAGCGCTGGCCATGTGCACCCGCCCAGCACTGGCGGCCGATGACCTGGCGACCTGGAAGACCCTGGTGCGCAACAGCCTGGCCGACGGCACAGGCTACCTGCGCTACAACGCGGCCGCCAATTCGGTCGACCTGTGGGTGGCCTGGAGCGATGCCAAGGCCATGTCCATGGGTGAGTCGGACGAGTTCAAGACGCTGGACGAAGTCAATTGCCCGGACGACTACTCCAGCAAGAAGATGACGCCGCCGCTCCCCCGTTGCGTCTATTACCGCGTGAGCCTCTGATGACCGTCATGACCCGCTCAAACCGGCTTCAGCGAGGTTTCTCTTTGCTGGAGTTGATGATCGCTTCGGCCGTGGGCATGGTGGTGCTCATGGCTCTGTTGTCCTCCTTTGGCGTGGCCAATGTGGGCAGCCGGCACAACCAGGCCATGGCCCAGATGACCGAAGACGCCAGCACCGCCCTGGGCATGGTGCGCTCCAACCTGGCCCAGGCGGGCTTCAACCTGATGACGGGCACGACGCTGGACGTCGCCACCAACACCAACAAACCCACCTACAAGGTGGCCAGCAACCTGGTGGGGCTCATGGGTTGCGACGCCGGATTCACCGACCGCACCAAGGATTTTTCAGCATTGGGCTGTGGCGCCGGTGGGGGTAACGAGATCGCCATCGCCTACTACGCGGATCCAGCGAACGCCTTGACGTCCGGTGGCAACCAACTGGATTGCCTTGGGGCAGCCATTCCCAAGGTGGGCGGCGACACCGTGGTCTACAACCTGTTCTACGTTTCGGGTGGGGCACTGCACTGCCGTGGTGTCGCGGCGAATGCCGGGCAACCCTTGGTGGACAACATCGATGAGTTCCAGGTCACCTATCTGGTGCAGGCGCCGGGCGCTGGGGCCACCTCTTACTACGGCAATGCGGCGGCCGTGGGTGCCGGTAATTTCGGCGCGGTCACCGCCGTGCGTCTTTGTGTGGTCGTGAAGAGCGCTGAGCCGGTGCAGGATGCCGACGAAATTCCTTACCTCGACTGTGCCCAGGCCACCCAGACCAGGAAGGACCGCTTCATGCGCCGTGCGTTCACGACGACCGTGGCCCTGCAGAACCGCTTGGGGGTGTTGTGATGCAAGGACATCGTCTGTCCGCCAGACCTGCGCAGCGCGGCGTCACCATGATCGTGGCATTGGTCATGCTGGTCGTCATCGCGATGATGGGGGCCACGGTGGTTCGTTCGTCGATGAACACCGAGCTCGTGGCCAACAATTCTCGCCTGCAGAACTTTGCCGCCAAGGCCGCTGATTTCGCCTTGCGCGATTGCGAGCGGCGAGTTTTAGATCCTGCTGGTGCCACCTTGCAGCCCACCGCATTTGTTGGCGGTGCCATGCAATGGAACTCGCTCAACAACTGGACTGCCAATCTGGATGTGGCGGGTGCTGCACTGGGCAAGGTGACTCTGACCAAGGCGCCCCAGTGCATGGCCGAGTTCGGCGACGCCGGCAACACCTTCGTGGTCGTCACCGCCCGGGGCTTCAGCCCGGACTACACGGCCGATGCCAAGGGGCACACCCAGACCGGCTCGGTCGTCTGGGTTCAGTCTTTCTTGACCCTCAATTGATGCACAGGTCGGACGCAGAGCAGCCCGAACACACCATGAACAGCAATCTCCAACGTCGCCGCACGCTGCGCACTCAGATGGCGCAGCGGTCCTCCTGGTCCGTGGTGGCCATGCTGCTGGCGGCCGCTGTGGGCCAGGCGCTGGCCGAACCGTCACAGGTGCCGCTCACCAACCGTGCAGCTCCGCCGCCGCCGCCGAACGTGATGATGACCATCGACGACTCCGGCTCCATGCTTTCAGACGGCATGCCGGAGGGCACCTTCACCTTGAACGGCAAGTCGGTCACCCTTGTGGGCGGCAAGGTCTACTGGATCGCGGGTTTTCCTGGCGATACACGCAAGACGGCCAAGGGCTACCAGCAGGGCACCGTCACTGGCGAGAACAATTCGACCAACGTCTACCAGATGCAGTACCGCTCTCCACAGGTGAACTCCATCTGGTACGACCCGACCGTTCAATACCTGCCCTGGATCAGTTCGGACGGCGTGAACCGGATGCCCAACGCCGACTACACCAGGGCTCTGTGGGACCCCGTGCTGTCCACAGGCAACTGGCTGGATTTGCGGGGGCAGACAAGCTCAGTGACCGCCAATTGGTGTACCACCATCGGGAATTGCAACAACACCGGCAAGATGTTCAACCCGGGGCTGTATTACATCCTCACGGCCAATGCCGACCCTACCCTGGTGGCCTCGTACACCAAGTACGACCTGAATGGCCCCGCCACTTCGGTGTACCCCGGTGGGCCGAACCGGGCCTGCGCGGTCAAGACTGCCTGCACCCAGTCTGAAGAGCGGCAGAACTTCGCCAATTGGTTCACCTACTACCGCATGCGCGAGTCGTTGACCAAGGCGGCGGTGTCGGAAACCATGGCCAGCTTTGTCGGCAAGATCCGCGCGGGTTGGGGGCAAATCAACGCCAGCAACGGCAAGCTCAACAACAAGAGCGTGGTGCAGCAGGGTGTCAAGGCGCTGGACAAGACCTGGTCGGCCTCGCTCATCAGCAACGTGCAGCAGATCTCGTCCAGCCCCTCCACACCCTTGCGGGGTGCCGTCGACAGCGTGGGCGCATATTTCCAACTCACCGACGCCCAGAACCCATGGTTGACGACACCCGGTGATGCCGGCTCCGGCATCCTGGCCTGCCGGCGTTCTGTGAACGTGCTGATGACCGATGGCTATTACAACGACAGCTACTCAGGGAAAAACGTCGACGCCACTGATGGCCCCGATTTCGCGTCGGCCAACCCGACCGGGGCCACGCCCACGCGCTACGTGGCCCAATTGCCCTACAAGGACAGCTACGCCAGCACCCTGGCCGACGTGTCGATGAAGTACTACGTCGATGACCTGCAGCCCACGGTGGAAAACCGTGTGGGCACCATGGACGGTGACATCGCGTTCTGGCAACACCTGACGCAGTTCACAGTGGGCCTGGGTGTGAAGGGGCGGCTCGACTCCTCCACCCCCGAGGCCAAGCGCGCCACGCTGACCGCCCTGAAAGCCGGTGTGGCCCCGCCTGGGCGCACCACGGTGGGTTGGCCCGACCCGAACGTCGGCAACCCCGAAAAGATCGATGACCTCTGGCACGCTGCGGTCAACACCGGCGGCGACTTTTATTCCGTGCGCAACGTGTCTGAACTCACGGTGGCGCTGGCCGACGCCTTTGGCCGGGCCGCCGGCGCGGAAGCCAAGGAGGCCGGTGTGGCGGTGACCTCCAACAGTGTGGTGGCGGGCCAGCTCAAGCTGGTGCCGAAATACCGATCAGCGTCCTGGAACGGAGACCTTGACGCTTACGTTCTGGACGCAACAGGGAGCCCCGCCACCGGCGTGCCGCAGTGGACGGCTTCGACGGCGGTGCCGAAATGGGCTGACCGCAAGCTCTACACCTGGGACGGTGGCAAGGCCATCGCCTTCACGCCTGCGACCCTGGACAGTGCCACCGCTGCACTCGTGGGGTCGGCCACGGCCGCCAAGGTGCCCACGGGTACCAAGCTGGTCGACTACATCCGGGGCGATGACTCCGACGAGGGGTTGGGCTACGAATACCGGGCACGCGGCGGCAAGGTGCTGGGCGATTTCGTCAATTCCCCGCCGGTGTATGTGAAGGACTTGGTGGACCTGAAATACGACAGCTTTGACCCCAGCTACACGTCCTACCTTGCGGCCAAGAAGGCGAGGTCGGTGGGGTTGGTGGTCCAGGGGGGCAATGCTGGGGTGATGCACGCCTTCAACGCCAGCACCGGCGCCGAGCTGTTTGGTTTTCTTCCCCGGGCCGGTTTGCCCAACCTGGGGTACATCGCGGCCAAAGATTACGGCACGCCCAGCAATTACCACCGGTTCTTTGTGGACGGCGTGATCACCGAAACCGACGCCTTCATCGCCACGCGCCGCAACGCGTCGCCAGCCTGGTCGAACCTGCTGGTGGGTGCCATGGGTGCGGGTGGGCGGAGCATCTTTGCGCTCCACGTGGACACGACCAACCCCACCCTGCTCGACGACAAAACCGTGCTGTGGGAGAAGTCGTCGGCCGACGTGCCCGAGTTGGGCTATGTGGTCAGCCCCATGGCGGCCGGCAAGGTCAAGGGCGGTGGTTGGCGGCTGTTCGTCGGCAACGGTGCCGAGAGCGCCAGCGGCCACGCGTCCTTGCTGGTGTTTGACCTCGCAACGGGTGCTTTGGTCGAAACCCTGGTCGTCGACGGAACCAGCGGCAATGGCTTGATGGGGGTCACGCTGATCAACGACCCTTCGACCCAAGAGGTGATCGGTGCCTATGCGGGCGATCTGAAAGGCAACCTGTGGCGGTTTGACTTCGTTGGCGGCAGCAGCGCTGTGGGCTTCGGGGGGCGGCCGCTGGTCAGCGTCAAGAGTGCCGCAGGGGATGCACAGCCCATCTCGGTGGCGCCGACCGTGATCCCCAACCAGGGCGTCGCGGGTTCCTTGGTGCTGTTTGGCACCGGGCGGCTGATCACCGCCGCCGACGCGGCCGACACCACCGGCCAGTCTTTCTATGCGGTGCTGGATCCCACCAAGGTGGGGGCTTCTTCGCAGAACGACACGTCGCCGTTTTACCAGGTGGACCCGCGCACCGTGTTGGCCCCGCGCTTTGCCGCCAGCACGCCGACGCCGATAGCTGGCATCAGCAAGCAATACTTTGCCGTGACGGGCGCGCCCATCGACTGGACCACCCAGAAAGGCTGGTACATGGACATGCCCTTCAGCCGGCAGCGCAACATCTACCCGCCGCTGATCCTGATGCAGCAATACCTGTTCATGCAGACCATGTTGCCAGCGGCCGATGCCGTGGATTGCGGGGTCAGCAGTGGCCAGGGCTACAACTACGTGCTGATGGCCGCCAGCGGCAGCCAGGTGGACAGCCCCGTGTTCGACAGCAACGGCGACGGCATCATCGACGCCTCGGACACGTCGCTGGCTGGCTTTGCCACCCGCGCCGACGGCTTGGACAAGGTGATTTGCGACGCTGGCGGCAATTGCGTGGACGAGTCGGCCACGAGCAAGGAGTTGATGAAGTTGCCACCACCTCCGCCCACGCAAACCTGCATGGAATTGAACCCTGGCCACCCAGAGAAGTGCAAAGACTGCTTGGAGTTGCACCCCAACAATCCGGAGGTCTGCCAGCCGCACTACAACGCGACGCAGCGGGTGTGGCGCCAGATCGTGAACCCGCCCACCAATTGACCTGAGAGTCTGCGATGAACAAACATGGACGGCACTCGCCCCCGCACCAGCTGGGGTTCACGCTCATCGAGTTGATGATCGTGGTGGCCTTGATTGGTATTCTGGGCGCCATTGCCCTGCCCATGTACGCCAAGCAGGTGAAGAAGGGGCAGCGAACCGAGGCGCAGTCCGCGCTGATGGACGCAGCCCAGTACCTGCAGCGCTACTACGTGTCGAAGAACACCTTTGCCGACGCCGACAAGAACTTTGCCGACTTGCCCTATGCAAAGGTTCCGAAGACCGGCACCCAGACCTACGCGATCACCTTGGACGTGCCCGCCACCAACCCACGGACCTTCCTGTTGACCGCAACACCCGTGAACGCCGACACCGATTGCGGCAGCCTGACCTTGGACGATGTTGGCGTGAAGGGCGCAGTGAACAACGCGATTGACGTGAAGGACTGTTGGCGCTGAGCCAGCGCAGCCGCCTCAGATCTCCTTGATCAGCCGGCTGAACTCGTCCACGTCCTCAAAGCTGCGGTACACCGAGGCAAAGCGCACATAGGCGACCTTGTCGAGCCGCTTGAGCTCGCGCATCACAAGCTCACCAATGCGGGTGGAGGGCACCTCGCGCAGGCCGCTGGCCAGCAGTTTGTCCTGGATGCGCTCGATGGCGGCGTCCACTTGCTCAATGCTCACCTGGCGCTTGCGCAGGGCCAGGGTCATCGAGCCCCGCAGCTTGGCCGGGTCGAACTCCACCCGGGCCCCGCTGCGTTTCACGATGGCGGGCAAGGCGATTTCTGCCCGCTCGTAGGTGGTGAAGCGCTTCTCGCATTTGTGGCACTTGCGCCGCCGACGCACCACGTCGCCTTCATCCGATTCCCGGGTTTCAACCACCTGGGTTTCGTCGTGGCCGCAGTAGGGGCAGCGCATGGTGCGGTTGCGAGTGAGGCTTCAGCCGCTCAGCGGTAGACCGGGAAATCGCGCGTCAGCGCGGCCACCTGGGTCTTGACCTTCTCGATCGTCTCGTCACTCGGGTTGTCGAGCACGTCGGCGATCAGGTTGGCGGTGAGGACGGCCTGCGCTTCCTTGAAGCCGCGCGTGGTCATGGCCGGGCTGCCCAGGCGGATGCCCGAGGTGACCATGGGCTTCTGCGGGTCGTTGGGGATGCCATTCTTGTTGCAGGTGATGTGGGCACGGCCCAGCAGTGCCTCGGCTTCCTTGCCGGTCAGGCCCTTGGGGCGCAGGTCCACCAGCATCACGTGGCTCTCGGTGCGACCGCTGACGATGCGCAGGCCGCGCTGGGTCAGCGTGTCGGCCATCGCGGCGGCATTCTTCACCACCTGCTGCTGGTAGGCCTTGAAATCGGGGCTCAGCGCCTCTTTCAGGGCCACGGCTTTGGCGGCGATCACATGCATCAGCGGGCCACCCTGGATGCCGGGGAAGATGGCCGAGTTGATCTTCTTGGCGATCTCTTCGGTGCGCATCAGGATCAGGCCGCCGCGCGGGCCGCGCAGGGTCTTGTGGGTAGTGGTGGTGACCACGTCGGCGTGCGGCACGGGGTTGGGGTAGACGCCGGCAGCGATCAGACCGGCGTAGTGGGCCATGTCGACCCAAAAGTAGGCGCCGACGGCCTTGGCGATCTTGGCCATGCGCTCGAAATCGATGCGCAGCGAGAAGGCCGAGGCGCCACCGATGATCAGCTTGGGCTTGTGCTCGTGGGCCAGGCGTTCCATCGCGTCATAGTCGATGTCTTCGTGGGCATTGAGGCCGTAGGAAACGACCTTGAACCATTTGCCCGACATGTTCAGCGGCATGCCGTGGGTGAGGTGGCCACCTTCGGCCAGGCTCATGCCCATGATGGTGTCGCCGGGCTGCAGCAGGCCGAAGTACACGGCCTGGTTGGCCTGCGAGCCGCTGTTGGGCTGCACGTTGGCGTAGGCTGCGCCGAAGAGCTGCTTGGCGCGCTCGATGGCCAGTTGCTCGACCACGTCCACATGCTCGCAGCCGCCGTAGTAGCGCTTGCCAGGGTAGCCCTCGGCGTACTTGTTGGTGAGCTGGCTGCCCTGGGCGGCCATCACGGCCGGCGAGGTGTAGTTTTCGGACGCGATCAGCTCGATGTGCTCTTCCTGGCGCAGGTTTTCGGCCTGGATCGCGGCAAGGATCTCGGGATCGACGTTCTGGAGGGTCGATTGGGTGCGGTCGAACATGGAACTTCCTTCAAGTCGGGGGCGAACGGACCTGGCAGCTTCTCGGCTAGGGTGGGAGAGAAGAGCAGGTTGCCCAGGCGAACGGCTGAAAAGGGTGTGCGAGACACCCTCCGCGCTTCCCGGTGGTCATCCACCTCGTTGCGGCGCGCCGATGGTCACCATCGGCGGCACGCCCTATCGCCAGTCGCGCGAAGTTTCTAGTGTAGCGTCAGGCGTTCGGACTCACTGGGCCAGGGCCACCTGGTCGTGCACCGGGCGCTCGGGCGTGGCCGGCACGGCAAGCTCGCCCGGGCGTGCAGCCTCCACCGAAGAGGCGGCTGTGCCAGGTGCAGCGGAGTTGCCGTTGGACGGGGTTGCCACCGTGGCCGGGGCCACATTCGGCACCGTCACCGGCACGACCTGGCCGGCCGCCACGCGCAGCAGGTGTTGCTGCTCCGACAACACCTTGCCAGCGTAACCGCCGTCGTCTTCCATGTTGGCCGCACCCACGTAATACTTCAGGCCAGCCTCCAGACCACCAGCGCGTGCAATGCACTCCTTGAGCACCAGCACGCCCACGCGCACATTGGTCACTGGGTCGAAGGCCGCCAGCTTGCCGCCAAAGGGTTCGTACTTGTCGTTGTGTACGCGGGTCATCACCTGCATCAAGCCCTGGGCGCCCACCGGGCTCTGCGCGAAGGGGTTGAAGCTGGATTCGATGGCCATGATGGCGAGGATCAGTGTTGGGTCCAGGCCGGCGCGCTGGCCCACTTGCCAGCTCTCCTGAACCAAACGGGCCACCGGCTCCTGGGCCACGTGGTAGCGGCGCGAGAGCCAGCTGGCCACAGCAGCCTGCTGGCGGCTCAGCGAAGCAGGGTCCGAGGCCAGGGCGCGGGTGAGGTTTGCGCCATCGTTGTCGTTGGCGAAACTCCCGTACCCCAGGTCATCGGCGGCCGGGGTGTGGCGCTCTTGCAGCCAGCCCAGCGCCTGGCGCTCAAAGCTGTCGCGCAGGTCGGCGCGGCCTGCGGTGAACAACACTGCCGCCAGCACGGCAAGGCCGAGCAAGGCCAACATGTTGTGGCTCACGTCCAGCAGGCCCTGACCCACATCGCGCAGGAACACGGTGGCTGACCGTAGGGTGGCCGAGGCCATGCGCTGCCACCATTGGGGCTGACTCATGACAGTCCTTTCTTCTGTCCACCGGCACGTTGTGTGCGTCGAGCCAGGGGCTCGTCGCGGCCACCGTGCGGTGGTGATAATCGGCAGCTGTGTCTCCATGCAGGGCGTCTTGGCGCGCTGTCTCACAGCAAGGGCGGTAGGGGCTACTGCTGATCCGCGCGTTCACCTCAGGGTGGCGCGGGTAAACCCGTATCGCGAAGGTCGGTGCGGATTGTAGGAAGCCCCGTAATAACCGGTCAAGCATAAGAAACACATTTTTAATTACTGTAATAAATGAAATACCGCGATCTGCGCGACTTCGCCGCCGCGCTGGAACAGATGGGTGAGCTGCGACGCGTCGCGGAGCCAGTCTCCATGCGGCTGGAGTTGACGGCGCTGGCCGACCGGGTGCTGCGGGCCGGCGGCCCCGCCCTTTGGCTGGAGAATCCAGTTGGTTACAACATGCCGGTGCTGGCCAACTTGTTCGGCACGCCCCGACGTGTGGCGCTGGGCATGGGTGCCCAAGAGGTGGGCGAACTGCGTGACGTGGGCCGCCTGCTGGCCGCCCTGAAGGAGCCCGACCCGCCCAAGAGCCTCCGTGAAGCCGGCAAGCTGTGGGACATGGCCAAGGCCGTTTGGGACATGAAGCCCAGCCGCGTGGGCACGCCGCCCTGCCAGGAGGTGGTGGTGGAGGGCACCGATGTGGACCTGGCCAAACTGCCCATCCAGCACTGCTGGCCGGGCGACGCCGCGCCGCTGATCACCTGGGGTCTGGTCGTGACACGTGGCCCGCGCAACGTGCCTCAGCCCCGGCTGCGGCAGAACCTGGGTATCTACCGGCAGCAGGTGATCGGCCGGAACGAGGTCATCATGCGCTGGCTGGCACACCGGGGCGGCGCGCTGGACTTCCGCGACTTCGGCCGAGTCAACCCTGGTCAGGCGTTCCCCATCGCGGTGGCGCTGGGCGCCGACCCAGCCACCATACTGGGCGCCGTGACGCCGGTGCCCGACTCGCTGAGCGAATACCAGTTCGCTGGCCTGCTGCGCGGCAGCCGAACCGAGGTGGCCGACAGCGGCGTGGGCGAGGGCGACCTGAAGCTGCAGGTGCCGGCCCGCGCCGAGATCGTGCTGGAGGGGCACATCCCCGTGGCCGAACCCGGCTACACCGGCATGAGCGAGCACGGCACGCCGCTGAAGGAGGTGTGTGGCTACCTGCACGCACTGGAAGGCCCGTATGGCGACCACACCGGCTACTACAACGAGCAGGACTGGTTCCCGGTGTTTCGCATTGCCCGCATCACCCACCGGCGCGACCCGGTCTACCACTCCACGCACACCGGCAAGCCGCCCGACGAACCGGCCGTGCTGGGCGTGGCGTTGAACGAGGTGTTCGTGCCCATCCTGCAAAAGCAGTTTCCCGAGATCGTCGACTTCTACTTACCGCCAGAGGGCTGCAGCTACCGGCTGGCCGTCATCTCGATCCGCAAGAGCTACCCCGGCCACGCCAAGCGGTTGATGTTCGGGCTGTGGAGCTTTCTGCGGCAGTTCATGTACACCAAGTTCATTGTGGTGACGGATGAGGACGTCAACATCCGCGACTGGAAGGAAGTGATCTGGGCCATCACCACCCGCATGGACCCGGTGCGCGACACCACTCTGGTGGACAGCACCCCCATCGACTACCTCGATTTCGCCTCCCCCATCAGCGGCCTGGGCGGCAAGATGGGTCTGGACGCCACCAACAAGTGGCCGGGTGAAACCCAGCGCGAATGGGGACGCACCATCCAGATGGACGCGGCGGTCGATGAGCGGATGCAAAAGTTGTTTGAAAAACTGATGAATTGACGCGCGGCGCTTGCCATCGTCACCGAATCGGCCTATTGTTCAGACGCCTCTTCACTGAGGTACCAAACTGGGCGCACTACCTGCGCCCTCGGAGCCCCGGCCCGATTACCGCCGGATCTCCACTGGGCAGTGAAACTGCCCACAAGCCCCTGCTGTTGGCAACAACACCAGGGGCTTCGTCGTTTCTGGGCCGACTGCACACAGGGCCTTGCAGCTGGCTCCAGAATCGAGGCATGAACGCTACTGAAACCATCACCTTGGCTGGCGGCTGCTTCTGGTGCACCGAGGCCGTGTTCGAGCGCGTGCGCGGTGTGCTGGCGGTCGAATCTGGCTATGCCAATGGCCACGTGGATGCCCCCACCTACGAGCAGGTGTGCGGGGGTGACACGGGTCATGCTGAAGTGGTGCAGTTGCGCTTCGACCCGTCCGTGGTGAGTCTGCGTGACCTGTTGCAGATTTTTTTCGTCGTGCACGACCCCACCACCTTGAACCGCCAGGGCGCAGATGAAGGTACCCAGTACCGCTCTGGCATCTACTGGCACGATCCAGCGCAGGTGGCGGTGGCACAGGCCGTGCTGGACGAAGTGGCTGCAGCACTGTCTGTGCCGGTGGTGACCGAACTCGCTCCGTTGCGCGCCTACTGGCCTGCGGAGGCTTACCACCAGCACTACTTTGGCCAGCACCCGGGGCAGGGCTATTGCGCGTTCGTGGTGGCGCCCAAGGTGAAGAAATTCCAGCTGCGGTTTGCACAACTGGTTCGCGACTGAGCGCCGCAACCAGGTTGGCGGTCCGGCGGTTGACGCCGACCCTTGGAGTTCAGGGGGCCAGGCGCTCGCGCAGCCACTGGCCATCGGCCAGCAGGCTGTAGCGCAGCCGGTCGTGCAGGCGCGAACTGCGGCCCTGCCAGAACTCCCAGCGGTCGGGCACCAGCCGAAAGCCGCCCCAGTGCGGAGGGCGTGGCGGGTGCAGGCCGTGCTGCGCCGCCGCCTTGGCGGCATTGGCCACCAGCGTGGCGCGCGAGGCAATCACCTCGCTCTGCGGCGAGGCCCAGGCGCCCAGGCGTGAGTCGAGCGGGCGCGATTGGTAGTAGGCGTCGGACTCGGCGTCACTGACCTTTTCCACCCGGCCTTCAATGCGCACCACGCGCTCCATCTCCACCCAATGGAACTGCAGCGCAGCAAACGGATTGCCGGCCAGCTCCTGGCCCTTGCGGCTTTGGTAGTTGGTGAACCAGACGAGGCCGCGCGCATCGCAGCCCTTGATCAACACGATCCGGGTTGACGGACGGCCGTCGGCCCCCACGGTGGCCAGCGTCATGGCATTGGGCTCGGGCACCTTGCTTTGCAGGGCCTCCTGCAGCCATGTTTCGAACTGGAGCAGCGGTGCCGAGGCGGCCGCGCCTTCTTCCAGCTCAGCGCGTTCGTAGCTCTTGCGCAGGTCGGAGAGATCCTTCATGAATTCAGTGTAAGGGCTAGGCCCTAAGTGAAGGTCCGACTGGAACAGTGAGGGCAAGGCCGCGATTCTTGGGGTCAGCAAAACGTCGGGCAGACCATACAGAATCCGGCGCTCAACACCCCACCCCACCATGCAAAGTTCGCCCGTTGTCGTTGTGCTCGGCGCCGGTCAAGGCTTGCGCTACAAGGGCGCGCGCCACAAGCTGGCCGAAACCCTGGGCCTGCACAGCGTGCTCAGCCGCACGGTGCGCAACGCCATTGCCAGCGGCCTGCCGGTGGTAGTGGTGACCACGCCGGCCTTCATGGACGAGGCCGCGCGCCTCGTGGCCCGCCGCGACGTGGTGGTGCTGGGCCAGCAGCATGGCGGCGTGGCGCCGGGTGGCATGGGCGATTCCATCGCCGCAGGCGTGGCGGCACGCGCCTCGGCACGGGGCTGGCTCCTGCTGCCCGCCGACATGCCCTTGGTGAAACCCGAAACCCTGCTGCAGGTGGCCGCTGCGCTGGACGACCACGCCGTGGCCTATGCCCAGCACCGCGGCCGGCGCGGGCACCCGGTGGCCTTTGGCGCCGAGTTGTTGTCCGACCTGCTGCGGCTTACCGGCGAGGAAGGCGCGCGCCGCGTCGTGGCCCGTTACCCGGCCACCGGCATCGAGGTGGACGACCCCGGCGTACTGCTGGACATGGACACCGAGCAAGACCTGGCTGCGCTGCGTGCGCGGGTCGGCACCGAGGCCTGATCTGCACGGGCCTGTGGGCCATCACCCCGCTGGCAACTTGGTTTGACCATGTAATCAAGTTACTTGATAATTCAGGTATTGGTTACATCGCCGAGACCCATGAACCCACTGCACCCCACTCTTGCCGCCGTCACCCAGCGCATCCAGGCCCGCAGCGCCGCCACCCGCAGCGCCTACCTGCAGCGGGTGCAGGCCCTGCGCAATCGCCCGCGTGGGGCCGATCGCATGGGCTGCGCCAATGTGGCGCATGCCTTTGCTGCGCTGCCGGGGGCTGACAAATTCCGCGTGGTGGCCGAGAAGGCGCCCAACATCGGCATCGTCACCGCCTACAACGACATGCTCTCGGCGCACCAGCCGTACGAGGGCTACCCCGCGCTGATCCGCGAAACCGCGCTGAAACTCGGCGCCACGGCCCAGGTGGCCGGCGGCGTGCCAGCGATGTGCGACGGCGTGACCCAAGGCTATGCAGGCATGGAGCTGAGCCTGTTCTCGCGCGACACCATCGCCATGGGCACGGCCATCGCCCTCTCGCACGACGTGTTCGACGCCGTGCTGCTGATGGGCATCTGCGACAAGATCGTGCCGGGCTTGCTGATCGGTGCGCTGCATTTCGGCCATCTGCCCTGTGTGTTCGTGCCGGCCGGCCCCATGGGCTCGGGCCTGTCGAACAGTGACAAGGCCAAGGTGCGTGAGCAAGCGGCACAGGGTCTGGTGGGGCGCGAGGAACTGCTCAAGGCCGAGCAGGCCGCGTACCACAGCCCCGGCACCTGCACCTTCTACGGCACGGCCAACTCCAACCAGATGCTGCTCGAAGCCATGGGCCTGCACCTGCCAGGCGCGGCCTTTGTGCCGCCCAACACACCGTTGCGCGAGGCCCTGACCCGCGAGGCCGTGGGCACCGTGCTGGGTTTGCGCAAGGGGGAGCGCGATCTGCCCATCGGCCAACTCGTGGACGAGCGCTGCATCGTCAACGCCATGGTGGCCCTGCTGGCCACCGGCGGCTCCACCAACCACCTCATCCACTGGGTGGCGGTGGCGCGTGCGGCCGGCATCCTGATCGACTGGACCGATTTCTCAGAGCTCTCGGGTGTGGTGCCGCTGCTGGCCCGCGTGTACCCCAACGGCTCGGCCGACGTGAACCAGTTCCAGGCGGCCGGCGGCCCAGGCTTCGTGATCCGCGAGCTGCTCGATGCCGGGCTGATGCACGAGCTGGAATCTGTCAACGAAGGCGGGTTGCGCTCACAGGCCTTGCGGCCACAGCTGCAGGCCGGTGCACTGCACTTTGCGCCGCTGCCCACGGCCAGTGGTGACGACAGCGTGCTGCGCGGTGCCGCGGCGCCGTTCTCAGCCACGGGTGGTCTCAAGCTGCTGGCTGGCAACCTGGGTCGATCGGTCATCAAGATCTCGGCCGTGCCCGAAGACCGCCACGTCATCGAGGCCCCGGCCGTGGTGTTTGACGGGCAAGAGGGTTTGCACGCCGCCTTCAACGCCGGCGAGCTCGACAAGGATTTCATCGCCGTGGTGCGATTCCAGGGCCCGCAGGCCAACGGCATGCCCGAGTTGCACAAGCTCACGCCGCCGCTGGCTGTGCTGCAGGGCAAGGGCTACCGCGTGGCACTGGTGACCGACGGCCGCATGAGCGGCGCCTCCGGCAAGGTGCCCTCGGCCATCCACCTCAGCCCCGAGGCGCTGGCTGGCGGCCCGCTGGCCAAGGTGCGTACCGGCGACCTGATCCGCCTCGACGCCCAGGCAGGCACCTTGCAGGCGCTGGTGCCCGAGGCCGAATGGAATGCGCGTTCGCTGGCCCAACGCGATGCTGCGCTGGCAGCGGTGCATGCGCACGACCTGGGCCGCGAGCTCTTCGCCGGCCTGCGCCGCAACGTGAACAGCGCCGAGGAAGGCGCCTGCACCTGGCTTTGATTTGCTGAAAGTACCCTTGCCCATGAACACCCTGGAACTGGCCGCCCACGGCCCCGTGATCCCCGTCATCGTCATCGACCGCCTCGAAGACGCCGTGCCCCTGGCCCAGGCCCTGGTGGCCGGCGGCGTGAAGGTGCTGGAGGTGACGCTGCGCACACCGGTGGCGCTGCAGGCCATCACCGCCATGGCCCAGGTGCCGGGTGCCATCGTGGGCGCGGGCACCATTCGCAGCGCGGCCGATGCGCGTGCGGCCAAGGCGGCGGGTGCGGTGTTTGGCGTGAGCCCCGGCTACACCACCGAGGTGGGTGCCGCCTGCCGCGAGATCGGCCTGCCGTTGCTGCCGGGTGTGGCCACCGCCAGCGAGGTCATGGCCGCTCAAGCCGATGGGCTTTCGTTCCTGAAGTTTTTCCCGGCCACGGCTGCGGGCGGCATCCCCATGCTGAAGGCGCTGACAGGGCCCTTCCCCGACGTGGTGTTCTGTCCCACCGGCGGCATCAGCCTGGCCACGGCGCCCGACTTCCTGGGCTTGCCGAACGTGAAGGTGTGCGGCGGTTCCTGGCTCACGCCGGCCGACGCGGTGAAGGCCGGCGACTGGGCGCGCATCACGCAGCTGGCGCGCGAGGCGTCGGCGCTGCAGCGCTGAAGCCTCAGCCGCGCGCGGTGCCCTGGGCGACCAGGGCGGCCATCGCAGCGGCTTCGTCACCACTCCGCACGGCGAGCGCGTTCACCACGCCTTGCCGATCGGCTTCGTCGCGGTTCTGGCTGACCTTCCATTTGGCGTCGAGCCGGGTGACGGCGATCTCGATGCCCACCACGGCGCGCAGCATCGCCTCGATGTAGTCGGCCGGCGCGTCGGCCATCTGCCAGGGCCGGGTTTGAGTTGCCTCGTGCTGGGCCGTGAGCCGCTCCAGCAAGGCACGCAACCAAGTGCCGTCCTGCACCGCCCGCAGGCGGCCGTGCGCTTGCACCACGCAGTAGTTCCAAGTGGGAACCACCTTGCCATGTTCGGCCTTGCTGGGGTACCAACCCGGCGATACATAGGTCTGCGGGCCCTGGAACACGGCCAGCGCCTCGGCGCCATCGGCCTGCTGCCACAGCGGGTTGGCGCGCGCCACATGGCCGCTGAGGGTGCCACCGTTGCCCGACGCGTCCGGCTGCCACAGCAGGGGAATGGCATCGGCCACCAGGCCGCCCTGGGCGTCGTGGTGCACCAGCGTGGCCAGCGGATGGGCCTGCAGCAGGGCAGCGATGGCCTGCGCGTCGGTCCGCACGAAATGCTTGGGCTGGTACATGGCGAGTCTCTCAGCGAGCAGCGTTGGGGTCGGCCTGCACGGCAGCCAAGCCGGGCTGCACGTTGTCACCATAGGCTTCGCGCCAGCGCTTCATGATGGCCTCGCTGGCGTCCAGGCGCTGCTCAGGCAAATCGTCGACCGCGTGCCAGTTGGCAATGCGGCTCTCGACGGCGAAATGAGACACCGGCTGGAAGGCGGCGGGGTCATCGAGGCTGCCGATGGACAGGTCCATGCGTTCAGAGCCCATGAACTCGAAGCTCAGCGGTGTGCCGCAGTGGCTGCAGAAGCCGCGCTGGGCCAGCTTCGAGCTTTGGTAATACGTGGGCGCTTCGGCCGTCCAGCGCACCTCGGCCTTGCGCAGGTTCAGGTAGCTGGCGCGGGTGTTGCCAAAGGCCAGTTGGCACATGCGGCAGTGGCAGTAGTAGCCCTCGCGGTGGTCGGGCGTGGCCTCAAAGCGCACGCGGCCGCACAGGCAGCCGCCGGTGACGGGGGGCAGGGCAGGGGTGTCATCGGCCATCTCGCGCTCCTCAGGGTCACACCGGCACGGTGTAGTTCAGGGCCATGCGGCCGCCGTCCACATGCACCACCTCGCCGGTCATGTAGCGGGCGGCGTCGCTGAGCAGAAAGGCCACCACGTCGGCCACTTCCTCGGGCTCGCCCAGGCGCTTCATGGGCGTGCGGCCCAGGATGCGCTGGCGGGCCTCGTCGCTGGTCAGCACGGCGCTGCGGGCCAGCTCGGTGGCAATGGTGCCGGGTGCCACCGCGTTCACGCGGATGCCGTGGTCTGCCAGGGCCAGCGCCATGGCGCGGGTGAGCTGGTTGATGCCGCCCTTGCTGGCGTTGTAGCTGGCGATGCTGGCAATGGCCAGGCTGGCATTGACCGACGACATGTTGACGATGGCGCCAGGGCCACCCTGTGCGACGATGTGCCGCGCCACCGCCTGGCCGCAGAGAAAGGCACCTTTGAGGTTGACGCTGATGACCGCATCCCAGTCGGCCTCGGTCACGTCCAGAAAGTCTGCGGCGCGAAAGATGCCGGCGTTGTTCACCAGGCCATCCACGCGGCCCAGTGCGGCCAGGGTGGCCTGCAGTGCCGCATCCACCTCGGCCTTGGCGGCCACGTTGCAGCGTTGCGCATGGGCGGTGTGGCCGGCGGCTTGCAACTCGGCGGCCAAGCGCTGCACACCGGCCTCGTCCACATCCCACAGTGCCACCGGGGCGCCGTCCCGTGCCAGGCGGCGGGCACAGGCGGCACCGATGCCTTGGGCCGCGCCGGTCACCACCACCACACGACCTTGCAGGCCGAACTGCACCTGGCCTGTGGGCGTGGGGGTGGCGGCCATGGGCATCAGCGCTTGTCGCGGTCCAGCCAGATGCCCAGGCCCTGGGCGCTGAGCTCCACATCCAGCGCCAGCGATGCGTCCACCTCGGCCTCGCTGAGCGTGCAGCCGTGGGCCTGCAAGCTTTGCTGGTAGATGCGGCGCAGGCCGTCGCACAGGGCCGGGTGCCGGTCTGGCACGGCCTGCAATGCCACCGCCATGGCCACGGTCTCGTCCAGCAGACTCAACATACCGAAGCCCAGCGTGGCCACGTTGTCCAGTCGGCTGTAGTGCGTGAGGTAGACGCATTCGGGCTGGCGCGCCAGCATGCGCAGCACCGACTCGCGCAGCGGGTCAGGCTCGAACTGCACCGGTGTGCTGGTGGGCACCAGCCAGGCACGGCCGTCCACGTCGAACTCGCGGTATGACAGGCCAAAGGTGTCGCCGGTGAACCAGCCCTGGGTCACCGGGTCCCAGATGCAGTGGTGGTGGCGGGCATGGCCGGGGGTGTCCATGATCTCCAGCACACGACGGCCCAGTGGCACGCGCATGCCGTCGGCACTGGCCACCACGCGCTCGGCGGGCACGCCCACCAGCTGGCCGTAGGAGCGGTCCATCTCGGCCTGGCCATACACGGCCAGTGCGCCCTGGTAGAGCGCGCTCGGGTCGACCATGTGCTTGGCGCCGCGCGGGTGCACCAAGGCCTTGGCGTTGGGCAGGGCCCGCATCAGCGGGCCCACGCCGCCGGCGTGGTCCAGGTGCACGTGGGTGGGGATGACCCAGTCCACGTCTTCGGGCTTCAGGCCAGTGGCGGCCAGTGTGGCCAGCAGGCGGGGGCAGGCGTAGCCGGTGCCAGTGTCGATGAAGGCCGCACGGCCCGCATCGATCAGCAGGTAGGCGGCATCAAAGCGGGGCCGGTGAAAGCCGGTGTCAATGGCGATGACACCGCCACCGAGGTCTTGCGCGTAGTCGGGAAGCTGCATGCCCCGATTATTGCTGCCCGGCCAGGATGGCCCAGAGGCGGCCCAGGTCTGCGGCACCGTCGGTGCCCTGCACGCTGCGCAGCACCTGCTGCGCCTTGCCCTTGTTCTTGCCGGTTTGCATCAGAGCGCGGCCCAGGCGCAGCTTGGCGTCTTCCGGACGCTTCAGGCCACCCTTGGCGATGCCCTGCTCGATCAGCGCCACGCCCTTGTCGGCCTGGCCCATGTTGGCCAGGTTGGTGCCCAGTTGCACCAGCGCGTTGCCGTCCTTGGCGGCTGTGGCTTCTGCCGTGTCCTTGTCCAGCGAGGCCTTGGCCGCCGCCTCCTGCTTCAAGGCCAGGTCGCGCAGGCGCTTGTGGCGGTCGGCTTCGGCACCGGTGCCCAGCGCGCCCGAGGCGAAGCCTTTCTCAACGATCTGCTTGGCTTCAGAGGGCGACCCCGCCTGCAGCGCGAGCTGCGCCAGTTCCATGTACTCCTCGGTCTTGGTGAGGTTGCCGGTGGCGAACTTCAGGCGCATCACGTCCACCGCGAAGCGGTCGGAGAAGCCCGGCTTGCGCGGCAGGCGGCCCAGCGCGGCCGCCCAATATTCGCGCTTGCCGTAGTAGGCCAGCAGCTTTTCCAGCGTGGCGCTTTGGCCGGCCGCGTTGTTGGTGCGCTGCTGGGCGTCGGCCAGGCGCAGCAGGTCGCCCTCGTCAGGGCGGCGGCCGCCCTGCTCGGCGGCGCTCACGGCGGCCCCGGCTTCGCGGGCGATGGCCGAATAGTCACCGCTCGCGCCTTGCAGGTAGGCCATCAGTTGTTTCAGTTGCGCGCTGCCGGCGCCTTGTGATTGCGCCTTTTGCGCCCATTGCAAGGCCTTGCCGTTGTCGTGCAGCTGTGAATAGGTGAAGGCCAGCGACTCGGCCATCTGGGCCTGCTCAGGCCCAGAGAGCTTGCCAGAGTTGTAGGCCGACTCAAACGCTCGCGCGGCGGTGGCGTTGTCGCCCGCGCGCTGGGCTGCAGAGCCGCGCATGCGGTCGATCATCAGTTGTTCGCTGGCATTCTTGCCACCCACTGAATCCGCCTCGTGGATCTTGGCCAGGGCCTCTTTGGCCTTGCCGGCACGCAGCAGGTCGCCGGCTTGCTGCAGGGGCTTGCCCACCTCGGGGCGCAGGCTTTGGGCTTGCACCGACAGCATGTAGCCGGCGGTCAGGAGTGCGGCGGTGAGAACGCGCAGAGAAGTCATGGTGTGTCTCTTGCAGGAAGGATGGACGGTTCAATTCAGGGTGCCAGAACGCAAAAGGGGATCGCACCGATGACGGCCGATCCCCTCGCACGCCGGCAGGGGACGTCAGTTCATGAACTGCTCGTTGCCGACGATGCCGATCTTGGTGACGCCCAGGCGCTGGGCTTCGGCCATCACCATGGCCACGTACTTGTAGGTCACCAGCTTGTTGGGCCGCAGGTGCACCTCGGGTTGGTCGGGCAGTTGCGCGATGCGGTAGAGCTTGGCCTGCAGTTCGGCCCGGTTGGGCACGATCTCGCCGTTCCAGCCGATGGTGCCGTCGAAGTCCACGTCAATGCGGATGATCTCGGGCGGCTTGGGCGGCGGGTTGTTCTGCGAGTTCACCGGCATGTTCATGCGCACCGCATGGGTCTGCGGCGGGATGGTGATGATGAACATGATCAGCAGCACGAGCATCACGTCGATCAACGGCGTGGTGTTCATCTCCACCATCATGTCGCCTTCGGAGCCTACGTTCATTGCCATTTGTCTTGCTCCTGGGGCTTACTCTTTGGCCGGGTCGGTGACGAAGGCCACCTTGGCGATGCCGGCGCGCTGGCAGGCCACGATCAGGCGGCCCACCGATTCGTAGCGCACGTTCTCGTCGCCGCGGATGTGCACCTCGGGTTGGGGCTCCTTCACCGACTCCTTCTTCAGCGCGTCAACCAGCGCCTCTGCGTCGGGCATCAGCCGGGTGTTCCAGTACACGTCGCCGTCCTTGCTGACGGCCAACAGGACGTTCTCCGGTTTGGTCACGGTGACAACGTTCTGTTCCTTGGGCAGCTGCAGCTTGACAGACTGGGTCACCACCGGGATGGTGATCAGGAAGATGATCAGGAGCACCAGCATCACATCCACCAGCGGGGTGGTGTTGATGCTGGAGTTCATTTGCTCTTCGCCGTCTTCGTCGGCCGAGCCTACGTTCATGGCCATGATGGGCCCCTTTTCCTGGTGTCCAGAGCCTGGTTACTTCTTGCCGGCCAGCAGCACGTTGTGCAGGTCGCCGCTGAAGGTGTTGACCTTCTCCATCACGGTCTTGTTGCGGCGGATCAGCCAGTTGTAGCCCATCACCGCAGGCACGGCGACGGCCAGGCCGAAGGCGGTCATGATCAGGGCTTCACCGACGGGGCCGGCCACCTTTTCGATCGACGCATTGCCCGACAGGCCGATGGCGGTCAGGGCATGGTAGATGCCCCAGACGGTGCCGAACAGGCCCACGAAAGGTGCGGTGGAACCCACCGTGGCCAGCACGGCCAGGCCGTCTTGCAGGCGGCTGGTGATGTTGCCCACGGCGCGTTGCACGCTCATGCTGATCCAGGTGTGCAAGTCGATGTTCTCGACCAACGTGCCCTCATGGTGCTCGGAGGCGTTCAGGCCTTGTTCGGCCATGTAGCGGAAGGCCGAGCCTTCTTCCAGGGTCTCCAGACCCTTCTTGAGCGAGCCAGCTTGCCAGAACGCGGCAGCAGCGTTGGCGCTCTTGAGGATCTTGCTCTGCTCAAAAAGCTTGGTGAAGATGACGTACCAGCTGCCCATGGACATGATGATCATGATGATCAGCGTACCGCGGGCCACGAAGTCGCCCTGGGTCCAGAGTGCTTCCAGGCCATAGGGGTTGTCGATGACTTCTTTCTTCACCTCGGGGGCGGGTGCGGCCACAGGCGCAATGGCTGCGGCTGGCGCCGACGAAGCCTCGGGGGCCGAAGCCTGGGCCAGCGCAGGCTGGGCAACGCCCAGTGAGCCCACCAGGGCAATGGTGGCGGCCAGGAAGGGGGCGCGCACGAGTTTGAGCAAGGACATGGTTCCTCCGGGTACAAAAAAGTCGACAGCGCTAGGGTTCGTGTCCGGGCGCGCTGCGGGTCTACAAGGGGTAAGGGACTGGTGCGCTGGGCTGATTGGGGATCAGTCCAGCTTCCAAACGTATTCAACGCGGCCGGTGAGTTTCTCGGGCTTGCCATCCACCGTGCCAGGCGTGCCCTTCACTGCACGCACGGCTTCCAGGGTGGCGCGGTCCAGTTGCTTGTGCTCACGGGAAGGGCCGCAAGAACGCTCGATGTGGGCGTCGTCGATGCTGCCGTTGGTTTCCATCGTGTACGCCACCACGACCGTGCACTGGATTTCAGCGCGAGCGGCGGCAGCGGTGTACTCAGGCTTGTTACCGGCGTTGAAGTTGATCTTGGGCGCCGTGCGTGCCGCCGGTGCCGGTGGTGCCGGTGGTGCAGGGGCGGCTGTGGGCGGCGCAGGGCTCAGGTTCACCGGTGCGGGCGGCGGGGCCACCGTGGTGGTGGTGATGGTCGGCGCGTTGGTGGGCTGGGGCGCCACGTTGACTTCCGGCGGCGGCACGAATGACGGCGGCGGCGGCAGATTCTTGGGCGGCGGGGGGAGGTTCTCGGGCGGCGGCGGGGGCGGCGGCTTGACCTCTTCGATGATCTTGGTCTCGATGGGCCCCTTGATCACTTCGACGATGCGTTTGCCCAGGCCATTGACCAAGGCATAGCCCAAGACCACATGCATCACGGCCACCACGATGAGCCCCACGGGGTGCTTACCAGGCTGGCGCTGTGCTTCGGCGAAATCCACTCGTTTCCTCCAGTCGCCCCCGTATGGACGCTGTCATCATGATGTTGTGACAACCCTGAAAGCGGTGTTCGCCCTCAGAGTTGCGGTTAACCACACTATAGCGATGCGCTTCTCTCTGTCATTACAGGCTTCACCCTAATGAAACTCGCCTGTAACCGCTTGACAGCGACACATGTTTTGTTTTCAGCCATGGCGGTCTTTGCAATGGTATGCGAAAAAGGATCTTTTCGGGGCCTCATGGCAGGTGCCGAGGAATGGCTTTTTGCAGATGCAGAGATGCTTGGATATGGTCAGAATTTAACTATGAAATCGAGCGTTTGACGCCTGCATTTGACGCCTCGCTTTGGCGTCACTCGAACGGGACGCAACTCGGGTATATGCAATCGTTTGTAGTTTTGGGTAAATTTGGCACTCGCTGTGGTCGATGGGCCTGACGCAGGGTCCACTGGAATCAGGTCACGGCGCTGGGCCGGAGGCCACAGGAGTTACAGATTTCAGCAAGTCCTGGGCCAGGGCTTCTGCGCAGGCATGGGCGCTGGACCAGGCCCACTGGAAGTTGTAGCCACCCAGCCAGCCCGTGACGTCCACCGCCTCACCGATGAAGTGCAGCCCGGGGCAGCGTTTGCTCTCCATGCTTTGAGAGCTGAGCTCGCGGGTGTCTACGCCGCCGGCCATCACCTCGGCCTTGTTCCAGCCCTCATCGCCGGCCGGCGTGAGGGCCCAGTCCTGCAGGCTGCCCGCCAGCTTGCGCAGCGTGGCGTCGGGCACCTGCGGCATGGCGAGGCTGCCATCGATGCCCAGCATCGCCAGCCAGGCGTCGGCCAGGCGCTGGGTGAGCCGCGCGGCCAGTTCATTGCCCAGTTGGCGGCGCGAGGCCTGCTTGGCCAACTGCAGATCGGCCAACAGGTCGGTGTGCGGCAGCAGGTTGATGTGGATGGGCCGGCCCGGCTGCCAATGGCTGGAGATCTGTAGCACCGCCGGGCCGCTGAGGCCGCGGTGGGTGAAGAGCAGGTCCTCCAGAAATTCCACGCGCCGGCCTTTGCGCTGCCCCTTGGCGGGCGGCAATTCGGTACTGATGGCCACGGGCAGGGCCATGCCCGCCATGGGCACAAAAGGCAGCCAGTCGGCGGCGGCAAAGGTGAGTGGCACCAGGGCGGCGCGTGGGGGGACCACGGCCAGGCCCAGGCTGGCGGCCAGTTTCAGGCCGAAGTCGGTGGCACCGATCTTGGGCACCGGCAGCCCGCCGGTGGCTACCACCACACTGTGGCTGTGCACGGCGCCGCGTTCGGTGTGCACCGTCCAGCGCGCCAGGCTGCCGGCGCTCACGCCGCTCACGGTGCAGGGTTGCCAGCGCGTCACGTGGCCGGCCTCGCACTCGGCCAGCAACATGCGGATGATGTGCTCGGCCGAGTCGTCGCAGAACAGCTGGCCCTTGTGCTTCTCGTGGAAGGCGATGCCGTGCTTTGTCACCAGCGCGATGAAATCGGCCGGGTTGTAGCGCGACAGCGCCGAGCGGCAGAAGTGCGGGTTCTCGGACAGAAAGTTGGCTGTGCCGACCTCTCGGTTGGTGAAGTTGCAGCGGCCGCCGCCAGAAATGCGGATCTTCTCGGCCACCTTGGTCGCGTGGTCGACCAGCAGCACCCTGAGGCCGCGCTGGCCAGCCTGCGCGGCACAGAACAGGCCTGCCGCACCAGCCCCGATGATGACCACGTCGTAGACGTGGTGGGGTGCGCTGCGCATCAGCTGGCGAACGCCTTCCACAACATGTAGGCGGCGAGACCGTAGAGCAGCATGGCGAAGGCCTTTTTCAGTTGGGCCATGTCCATGGCATGGGCGGCCCGCGCGCCCGGCGGCGCCATGGTCACGCTGGCGGCTGCAATCACCACCAGCGCAGGCAGGTAGAGGTAGCCCACGGCACCGGGAAGCGCAGAGCGGAGGTTCCAGCCGCCCACCACATAGCCCAGGGTGTTGGCCGCTGCGATGGGGAAACCCAGCGCAGCGCTGGTGGCCACTGCGTTGTGAATGGGCACGTTGCACCAGGTCATGAAGGGCACGCTGACAAAGCCGCCACCCGCGCCCACCAGACCCGAGAGGAAGCCGATGCCGCTGCCCGCAGCGGTCTGGCCGGCCGGGCCCGGCATCCGCCGGCTGGGGGCGGGCTTGCGGTTGCACAGCATCTGGGTGGCCGAGAAGCTGACGAACAGGCCAAACACCAGGGCCAGTGCCTGGCCCTTGAGCAGCGCGAACACGCCCGCGCCCGCCAGCAGACCGCCCAGCAGGATGCCGGGTGCCAGGCCGCGCACCAGTTCCCAACGCACGGCACCACGCTGGTGGTGGGCCCGCACGCTGGACAGCGAGGTGAACAGGATGGTGGCCATGGCGGTGGCAATGGCCATCTTCACCGAGAGGTCGCCGCTCACGCCGCGGTGGCTGAGGATGAGGGTGAGGAAGGGCACCATCAGCATGCCGCCGCCGATGCCCAGCAGGCCAGCCAGAAAGCCGGTGCACAGGCCCAGCAGCAGCAACTCGGCGATCAGGGTGGGGGAGAGCAGGTCCATCCAACGCCCGTCAGGCGCCCAGCAGGGCCAGCACGGCCTGCCATTCGTCGGGGGTGACCGGGGTGATCGACAGCCGGTTGCCCGGTCGCAGCAACTGCATGCTGGCCAGCTGGGGGGCGGCACGCATGGCCTTGAGCGACAGCAGCCGGGTCTTGCGCACCAGCTTCACGTCCACGTTCAGCCAGCGCGGTGCATTGGCGGGCGACTTGGGGTCGTGGTAGGGGCTGGCTGGGTCGAACTGCGTGGCGTCGGGGTAGGCGGTGCTGGCGACTGCGGCCAGGCCGGCCACACCGGGTTCGGCACACGACGAGTGGTAGAACAGCACCCCGTCGCCCACGCGCATGGCGTCGCGCATGAAGTTGCGGGCCTGGTAGTTGCGCACGCCCACCCAGGGAACGGTCTGGCCTGGCGCGGCGGCCAGGTCGTCGATGCTGCACTCGGCGGGCTCGCTCTTCATCAGCCAAAGCTGGGGCAGGGGTGCGGGCATGGCCGGGAACTGGGAGGGGGGAAAAGGGAAAGGTGTCCGCCGCGTACCGTGGGCCGCATTCCTGAACCCAGGGGATTCAGGTGGGCAAGGTCAGCAAGACTTCGGGTTCATCTGACGCGAGACGATCACACCCGTCGAGCGATGTTCCAAGCCCTGGCTCGCGAGAGCATCGGTTCAAGGAACTATAGAACCCACGCGATGCGGCGGACGCTTTGCATTCTAGGCGCGTGGCTGCGGACCGTGCCGCTGTTTCGAGCAAGTTTCGGGGTCTTTTCAAGCGACCCTTGCGTGCAAGTTCTGCGGCCTCAGAGCAACTGGCCGTCGTCACCCAGGGTGGCATCCACGCGGGCGATCAGCCACTCCACCATCGCGTCGTCGTCGGCTTGCTGGCCGGCGTCGGCGGTGGGGCGCGGCCGGGCACCCAGCGCAGGTTTGTCGGCCAAGCGATAGGCCAGGTTCAGCGCGGCCAGCACGGCCATGCGCTCGCGCGCCTTGACCTTGCCAGCGTCACGGATGGCGCTCATCTCCTGGTCGACGGTGGCCACGGCGGCGTGCAGTTGCGCCTCGCCGCCTTCGGGGCAGCCCAGCAGGTAGCTCTGGCCCAGGATGGTGACTTCGATCTGCTTCATTCGGCGGCCCCGGTCTCGGGTTGGGCGGGGGCTTCGGTGGGCAGGCGCTCGAGCAGGGCGTCGATGCGGGCGCGCGCCGCTGCCAGGCGCGACTTGAGGCTGTCGCGTTCGGTCACCGTGGTGTGCAGTTGCTGTTCCAGCAAGGTGTTGGTGCGCTGCAGTTCCTCGTGGCGCAGCACGAGGCGCTCAATGCGCTCGGCAAGATCCGGCAGTCGGGACATGGGCTGTGGAACCCCTTGTGGAATGGACAGCTGTGGCGGGCGAGGGTGAGGGCGCGGCCGCGCCTCAACCGATCATTGTAGGCGGGGCGCCGAGGCGGCGGCCTGCGGCGCGGGCGGGCGCATCTGGCGCAGTTCACGGGCCAGTTCGATCACGGCCATCGCGTAGTAACTCGACCAGTTGTAGCGCGTCACCACGTAGAAATTGCGTGTGCCCGCCACGTAGGTGGGGGCCTGGGCGCCGTTCTGCAGTTCCACCAGGGCCAGCGGGCCCACATGCGCCCTGGCTTTTTCTTCCAGCACGGCGCCCGCGTCGGTGAGCTGGGTGGCGGTGAAGCTGGGCAGGATGTCGGCAGCCAGCAGTGTGGCGCGGGCCGTGGTGTCCACCGGTGGGGCGGCCTGATAGTGGGTGGGCATGCCACGCTCCCAGCCGAACTTGGCAAAGTAGTGGGCCACGCTGCCGACCACATCGGCACCGCTGCGGTCGAGGTCGATGCGGCCATCGCCGTCGAAGTCCACCGCATACTTGCGGATGCTGCCGGGCATGAACTGCGGCAGGCCGATGGCGCCGGCGAACGAGCCCTTCACGCCCAGCGGGTCGCGCTGTTCGGCGGCGCACCAGGCCAGGAAGGCCTGCAGTTCGTCGCGGTAGAAGGCCGTGCGGTCGGAGCGGCCCTTGGGGAAGTCGAACGACAGCGTGGCCAGCGCGTCGATGACGCGGAAGTTGCCAGTGACCTTGCCGTAGACGCTCTCCACGCCCACGATGGCGGTGACGATGTCGGGCGGCACGCCCCAGCGGGCCTCGGCTTCGTTCAGCGCGGCCTCGTTCGCCTGCCAGAAGCGCAGGCCGGCCTGCACGCGCTGGGCGTCGATGAAGCGGGCCCGGTAGGCCTGCCAGTTTTTGGCCGTGCCGGCCGGTGCCGGCATCACCAGCTTGGCCACGGCGGGCAGGTAGCGCGCCTGGGCCAGGTGCTTGAGCGCCCAGGCTTCGTCCAGCTTCTCGGCCTCGGCCACCTGGCGGGCAAAGGCCACCACGTCGTCGCGTTGGCCGTACTGCACCACGTCGGGGGCGTCGTCGCTGACCACGGTGCTGTGGCGGGCGGGCTTCTTGGCCTGCGCTGATGTGGCGTGCAGGCCGGCGACGAGGGTCAGCGCGAGGGACGCGCAAAGGGCGTTAGGCAGCAGGGCAGGCATGGGGCGGTGCGGAGTGTGCGGCGATTATCGCGGCGTGCCGGGTGCAGCCCGGGGGCGGGCCTGCAACTCGGCGCAGGTGCGCGCGAAATCGGCTAGCCAACGCTTCCAGGCGTCACGCTGCTGATGCGGGTTGGCCACGGCGCCTGGCCCGTAGCGCTGCCGCTCCAGCGTGCGCAGGGCCGTGACCACGGCCACGCCTGCGGGGCCGTGGGCCAGTTCCACGCGGCGCGCCAGCGTGTCCAGGCCCATGTGGGGCGCCGCGCTGATGTCCAGCCGCGCCAGTTCACGCGCCATGGCCTGTTGCAGCCGCTGCCACGGTGTCTGGCGGCGCGCGTCCCAGGCGGCCCACAGCGCGCCGACCAGGGCTGCCAGGGCCAGCAGGCCCCCCAGCGCCTGCGCCAGGGCCAGCGTGTCGGCCGAAGGCAGGCCCAGGTTCTGCAGCAGCTTGAGCTGCTGCTGCTGGCCATAGCCCAGCACCCACTGGTTCCAGCGGTTGTCCAGCCCCTCCATCCAGGCCCGCAGCTTGAGCCGCAGGCCCGGGCTGACCGCGTCGAAGGCGCCAGCCACCACACCCGGGGCCGGGCGCAGCGCGCTGCTGCCATCGATGCGCTCGGGGGCCACGGCGGCGGTGGGGTCGGCCCGCCGCCAGCCCTGGCCGGCCTGCCAGTACTCGGCCCAGGCATGGGCATGGCTCTGTCGCACCACCAGGTAGCCGTCGGTGGCGTCAGGCTCACCACCCTGGTAGCCGGTGACGATGCGCGCCGGCACGCCCATGGCCCGCATCACCACCACGTAGCTGGCGGCGTAGTGCTCGCAGAAGCCGGCTCGGCGCTCCAGCCAGAACTCGTCCACCGCGTCACCCAGGTAGGCGCCGGGGTTGAGGGTGTAGCTGTAAGGCTGGCTGCGGATGTGGCGCAGCACGGCTGCCGAGAGAGTGCTGGCGTCGGCGCCCTGCAGCGCAGGTTGGACGCGCAGCGCATGGGCCCAGGCCTGGGTGCGCGGGTGGGCGCGGGCTGGGAGCTGGGTGAGCACGGCGCGCTCGTCTGGTGTCAGGGCCAGGCCACGCTGGGCCTGGGGCCAGGCTTCAGCCTGCAGGCGCACCCGCACGGCCAGGGGCTGGTTCAGTGTCCACTGCCCACTGTCGTCGTTGCTCGCTCGCAGGTCGGGCAGGGCGGGCGTGGCGCTGGGGGGCAGCGGCGTGAGGTCCAGCAGCGGCAGCCAGGCAATGCGCAGCGGCTCCAGGGTCAACTCGTAGCGCACCGACGGGCCAGGCAGTGTCACCTGCGCTACCTGGGTGGCCGCACCGGCTTTGACTGATCCGGGCAGGGCCTGCCATTGGCGGCCGTCGTAGTGCTGGAGCACCGGGCCGCGGAAGTACAGCGACGAGGGCGCCAGGCTGCCGCTGGCCACCTTGAGCCGCAAAGCGATGCTGTCGTCCTGGGCCAGTTCGGCGATGTCGCCCAGCGTGAGTTTGTCCGATAGACCGGTGCGCGGCGTGTCGCTGGGCAGCGACCACAGCGGGGCCAGCCGCGGGAACAGCAGGAACAGCGCCACCATCACCGGCGTGCCCACCGCAGCGGCGCGGGCAGCCAGCGCGCCGGCCTCGCGCAGGCGAGGGTAGCCCGCTGGCATGTGCGCCAGCGTGAGGGCGGTGAGCCAGCCCCACACCGAGAGGCCCATGGCCAGCGCGGTCAGCAGCGACTGGGAATACAGGAAGTTGGTGAGCACCAGGAAGAAGCCCAGGAAGAACACCACCAGCGCGTCGCGCCGGGCCCGCAGCTCCAACGTCTTCAGGGCCATCAGCAGCACCAGCAGGCTGACGCCGGCGTCTTTGCCCAGCAAGGTGTGCTGGGTGCGCCAGGTGATGGCCACCCCCACCACCAACACCGCCACCAGGGCCAGATGGCCAGGGAGCGGCGATTGGCGCAAGGCCATGCGGGCGCGCCAGCCCAGCACGGCCAGGCACAGCAAGCCCAGCCCGGCCGACAGGCGCAGCAAATGGGGCGAGACCGTCCAGCCGATCAACGCCAGCACGAACAGGGTGTCGCGGGTTTCGCGCGGCCAGGCGGCCAGGCCTTGGCGCCACGCGGGGGTGGACGTCACGCCGGCCACCTCAGGCCCGCCCCGCTGCTGGCCAAGTGGCCAGGGTCTGCAGCGCCAGCTCGCGGTGGGCGTGGCCGCTGTCGGGCGGCAGGTCGGTGCCCGGCAGACGCAAGGCCCAGCGGGCGCCCTGGGATTCGGCAGCCAGCACCCAGGCGGTGACGCGCGAGAGGCGTTCTTCAGGGCCGGCGCCTGCGGCCAGCGACCAATCCAGCCACAGTTGCAGGCGGCTGGCCTCGCGGCTGTCGCGGCTCACCAGTTCGCCCGTGTGGGCCACCTTCTTCCACACCACCTGGCGCGGACCGTCGTCACGCCGCCAGGGCCGCACACCGTCGAACTCGCCGCCGGCCGACGCGCGGCTGTGCTGGCCGGTGTCGCCCTGGGTCTGGGCGGCCGGCAAGGGCGGAACCGGGCTCTCGGGCCGGGGATAGACCCAGACCTTGCCCGCTGGCCGCCACACCGACCAGGCGCGGAACAGGCCGAAGGGAAACCGGCTCTCCACCTGCAACGCCGGCAGCGTGTGGTGACCGCGCGTGGCGAAGGCGTGGCTCATGGTCACCACCGTCTGGGCGCGGGCAGCCACCTCCACCCAGGCGTAGGTGGGCTCGCCATGCCCCTCCAGCACCGCAAAGCCCAGGCCATGGCGGGCCTGGCCGGGGTTGGTGGCCACCACCTCCAGCAGCGCCGGGCTGCCGGCGTGGCAGGCGGCGGTGGGCCGCAGGTGCAGCGTCAGGCCGCTGAGGCTGCCGTGCGTCATGTGCATCGAGGCCAGGGCGCTGCCGGCCAGCAGGAAGGTGAGGGCGTAGCCCAGGTTGAGCTGGTAGTTGATCGAGCCCAGCAACAGCAGCAGCAGCGTGAACCCGAAGGCCAGACCGGCGCGGGTGGGCACGATGTAGACGGTGCGCTGGCCCAGCGTCCACTGCTCCACCGGTTGCAGCCGGGCCAGCCACCAGCCGCGCACACGCTCGCGCAAGGTCATGTGGGCCACAGGTTCAGGGCGGTGGGCTCACTGGTGCACCCTGGGGCCTGCGGCCCCCTCCCTACGAGAGGGAATTCGCCCCTTCGGGCGGCCGTGCGGGGTCTCATGGCACCGCCACCGCCTGCACCATGGCGCGCACCTGCTCGCGCCGGCCGCGTCCGGCGCCATGCACCGGCACCAGGCGGTGGGCGATGGCCTGGGGCAGCAGGGCCTGCAGGTCGTCGGGGGTGACGTAGTCGCGTCCCGCCAGCAGCGCGCGGGCCCGGGCCAGGCGCAGCACGGCGATACCCGCCCGCGGTGACAGCCCCTCGACGAACCAGCGGCCCGAGCGCGTGGCGGCGATCAGCGCCTGCAGGTAATCCAGCAGCGGCTCCGACACATGCACCGCGCGCACGGCGGCCATGGCTTCTGCGAGCTGGGCCGCCGCCATCACCGGCTGCAGCGCGGCCATCAGGTCGCGCCGGTCGGTACCGGTGAGCAGCGCCCGCTCGGCCCGCGCGTCGGGGTAGCCCAGGGTGATGCACATCAGAAAGCGGTCGAGCTGGCTCTCGGGCAGCGGGTAGGTGCCCAGTTGCTCGCTGGGGTTCTGGGTGGCGATGACAAAGAACGGCCGGGGCAGGGCGCGGGTCTCGCCATCGACGGTGACCTGCTGCTCCTCCATGGCTTCGAGCAGCGCGCTCTGGGTCTTGGGACCGGCGCGGTTGATCTCGTCGGCCAGCAACACCTGGGTGAACACCGGCCCGGGGTGGAAGGTGAAGCCTTCGCGCTGGCGTTCGAACACGCTGACCCCCACCAGGTCGCTGGGCATGAGGTCGGCGGTGAACTGCACGCGCGAGAACTGCAGGCCCAGCGACACCGCCAGCGCGTGCGCCAAGGTGGTCTTGCCCACGCCGGGAAGGTCCTCGATCAGCAAGTGGCCACCGGCCAACAGGCAGGCCAGGCTGTCAGCAATCTGAAGGTCTTTGCCGACGATGATCGTGCTAATCTGACTTCTGAGTCTTGAGAGTCGCGCCGCAAGGTTTTCGCTCATCATCAAGGCACGATAGCTCAGTTTCCCGGACGACAACTTGCACGGCGCAATGACCGTGCATGCACAAGATGACCACGGCCTACTTCACCCATCCCGACTGCCGCGCCCACGACATGGGCGCCGGCCACCCCGAATGTCCACAGCGGCTTGACGCCATCGAAGACCGCCTGCTGGTCTCTGGCCTGGACATCGCCCTGACCCGCATGGACCCGCCGCTGGCCAAGCACAGCGACCTGATGCTGGCCCACTCCGAAGGCTACCTGCTGGAGTTGCAGGAGTTCATGCAACAAGCCGCCGAGACCGGCGAGCACCGCGCGCTGGACCCCGACACCATGGTCTGCCCCGCCACCTGGCAGGCCGCCCTGCGCGCCGCCGGTGCCGCCGTGGCCGCCACCGACACCGTGCTCGACGGCAAGGCCGAGAACGCCTTCTGCGCCATCCGCCCGCCTGGCCACCACGCCACGCGCTCGCAGACCATGGGCTTCTGCTTCTTCAACAACGTGGCCATCGCGGCGCGCCATGCGCTGGATGTACGGGGCTTGAAGCGCGTGGCCATCGTCGACTTCGATGTGCACCATGGCAACGGCACCGAGGACATCATTGCGGGCGACGAGCGCATCCTGATGGTGAGCTTCTTCCAGGACCAGCTCTACCCTTTCTCGGGCGGCGTGCCGCTGGGCACCAACATGGTCAACCTGCCCATCCCGGCCTACACCCGGGGTGGCGAGATCCGCGAGCTGATCGAAGCCAACTGGATGCCGCGCCTGGACGAGTTCGCACCCGAGATGATCTTCATCTCGGCCGGTTTCGACGCCCACCGCGAGGACGAAATGGGCCAGCTCGGCCTGGTGGAAGCCGACTACGAGTGGATCACCCGCCGCCTGGTGGACGTGGCCAAGCGCCATTGCAAGGGCCGGATCGTGTCGTGCCTGGAGGGCGGCTACTCGCTGAGCTCGCTGGCCCGCAGCGTCGCGTCGCACGTGCGCGCGCTCGCTGACGTCTGAAACGGGGCACCCGGCTTCGGGGTACCGAAGCCACCCGCCGGGCGGGTGGCAGGCCGCTTGGGAGCGGCCCGACGCTGGCCTGCAATGCCCGGCACATGGGCCGGCGTGACAATCACGCCATGAATGCTGCCCCCGCTGTTTCCCTGGACGACCTCATTGCGGCCCTGGGCCACCCCAGCGCGGCGCTGGAAATCGCTGTGGCCCTGGCCTGCCTGGGCTTGGCCTGGACGGTGGTGCGCCTGCTGCGCGGGCCCACCGTGCCCGAGCGCTCCATCTGGTTTGGCCGCCGCATCTTCGACGGTGTGCTGTTCCCCCTGCTGGCCCTGGGCCTGGCCTATGGCGCACGCAAGCTGCTGCTGCACCAGCATGTGCCGCTGGCCGTGTTCCACATCGTCATCCCTGCGCTGGTGTCGTTCGCGGCCATCCGCCTCATCGCCCGTGTGCTGCGGGTGGCGTTCCCGGCCTCGCCGCTGGTGAAGGTGATCGAGCGCACCGTGTCGTGGCTGGCCTGGCTGGGCGTGCTGGGCTGGATCACCGGCGTGCTGCCGGACTTGCTGGAGGAACTGGACCAGATCCACTGGAAGATGGGCAGCAGCACGGTCTCGGTGCGCAACCTGCTGGAAGGCTTTCTTTCCGCCGGCCTGGTGTTGATGCTGGTGCTGTGGGTGTCTGCTGCCATTGAGACCCGGCTGCTGGCCGGCGCCGTGGGCGAGCAGCTCTCGCTGCGCAAGGTGATGGCCAACGTGGTGCGCGCGGTGCTCACCTTCGTGGGCCTGATGCTGGCGCTGTCGGCCGTGGGCATCGACCTCACCGCGCTCAGCGTGCTGGGCGGCGCGGTGGGTGTGGGCCTGGGCTTTGGTTTGCAAAAACTCGCGGCCAACTATGTGTCGGGCTTCGTCATCTTGGCTGAGCGCTCGCTGCGCATTGGCGACATGGTGAAGGTGGACAACTTTGAAGGCCGCATCACCGACATCGCCACCCGCTACACCGTCATCCGTGCGCTGAACGGCCGCGAGGCCATCGTGCCCAACGAGATGCTGATCACCCAGCGGGTCGAGAACTCCTCGCTGGCCGACCCCAAGGTGCTGGTGAGCACCACCGTGCAGGTGGGCTACGGCAGCGACCTGGATGTGCTGATGCCCGCACTGGCTGCCGAGGTGGCCAAGGTGCCGCGGGTGCAGGACAACCCCGGCCCCGTGGTGCAGCTCACCAGCTTTGCGGCCGATGGGCTGGAGCTGAGCATCAACTTCTGGATCGTCGACCCCGAGAACGGCCTGGGCAGCGTGCGCTCGGAGGTGAACCTCGCCATCCTGCGCCACCTCAACGCTCAGGGCGTGGAGATCCCCTACCCGCAGCGGGTGGTGCGCCAGGCCTGATTCAGGCGGGGCGCTCGCCGAAGGCGTCCACCAGCGTGGCGGTCATCTCGTGTTTGGGGTCCAACGCCCGCATGGCCTGTGCGGCCTGCTCGGATGACATGGCCGGGCGGCCCAGGCGGGCGCTGCGCTTGGCCAGGTAGATGTCGGCGCGGCGGATCAGCGCGGCCAACTCGGTGGGCAGGCGCTGGCTGGCGGGGTAGCCGGCACCATCCAGCGCCTCGTGGTGGGTGGCCACCGCGTCCAGCCAGTCGGGGTCGGTCACACCGGCCAGCTCCAGCAGGCGGGTGCTGAACCAGGGGTGGGCGTGCACGGCGTCGCGCTGTTCGGGGGACGGCGCCTCGGCCTGGGTGGCCAACTGGCCCTGCAGCTCCAGCATCGACAGGTTCATGGTCAGCGCGGCCTTGAAGGCGCGCTGCGCGTCGGTCTCGCTCCAGCCCAGGCGGCGGGCCACCAGCACCGAGGCGATGGCCGTGTCCAGCGCGTGGTCCAGGCCGTAGCGGGCCAGGGGCGGGTCGCCCACCTGCAAGACCTGCTGCAGGGCCAGCTCGGGGTCGCGCTCGATCAGCGCCATGGCCGGCACCGTGGCCGCATTCAGTGCGGCGATGAAGTGCGCATCGGGGTTGCCGGACAGTACCAGCGCCAGCTCGCTCAGGCTGCGCTGCCACAGGGCCGGCAGTGCCTCGTGCGGCGCACGGGCAATGCGCTGGGCCGGGGTCATCAGCTCGCGCATGTCCACCAGCGCCCCACTGCGCAGCAGGGTGTCCAGCTCGGCCTGGGTGGCGATCACCTGGCCCTGGGCCAGCAGCACGCGGTGGTCGGTGTCTCGCACGTTGAAGGGCAGCGGGCGGCCCACGGCCAAGCGGCTTCGAACGACAGTGAGCTGGGCGTATGACATGGCGGTGGTGCGGGGTCCGCAGTACGGCAGGGGCGGGGTCGGCAGACCCCATTCCCAGATCGGCCGCCTGCACCGGAACTTGAGGCTTGCGCGCAGTGCTACGGGCGTGCCCCGATGCCCCAGGCCCTGCGCCTCGCATACCCTGGGACCATGCGCCTCCCCGCCCGCGACGACACCCACAAAGACAACCGCAACGATGCCTGGGGCCGCCTGCACGGCCAGTTCCGCTGGCAGGTGCCGGCCCACTTCAACATCGCCCAGGTCTGTTGCGCCCGTTGGGCCGCCCACCAGCCTCAGGCGGTGGCCATCCGTGCCGAGCGCGAGGACGGTCGCGTCACCTTGCACCGGTTTGGCGAACTGCAGCGGGCCGCCAACCACCTCTCCAACGCCCTCCAACGTCTGGGCGTGAAGCGCGGGGACCGCGTGGCCGTGGTGATGCCGCAGCGTTTCGAAACGGCCGTGGCCCACATGGCCATCTACCAGATGGGTGCGGTGGCCATGCCGCTGTCGCAGCTGTTCGGGCCCGACGCGCTGGCGTACCGGCTGAACGACAGCGCCGCTGCCGTGGCCATCGTCGACGAATCGGCCATGGCCCATGTGCTGGCAGCGCGCGCCGGCAGCCCGGGGCTGAAGACCGTGCTGGCCGTGGGTGAAGCGGCTGGCCAGGGCGATGTGGACTGGGCCGCCGCGCTGCAGCGCGAGCAGGCCAGCTTCACGGCCGTGCGCACCAAGGCTGACGACGCGGCCGTGCTGATTTACACCAGCGGCACCACCGGACCGCCCAAGGGCGCGCTGATCCCGCACCGGGCCCTCATCGGCAACCTCACCGGCTTTGTCTGCAGCCAGAACCTGCTGCGCAGCGGTGGCGCGTTGCCACCCGAGAAGCCGCTGGGCGCGGGCGGTGTGCCGGCCGACGCGGTGTTCTGGAGCCCCGCCGACTGGGCCTGGACCGGCGGCCTGATGGACGCACTGCTGCCCAGCCTGTACTTCGCCATGCCCATCGTGGCCTTCCAGGGCCGCTTCGGGCCCGAGCGCGCGTTCGAGCTGATGCAGCGCCACCGCGTCACCCACAGCTTCCTCTTCCCCACCGCGCTCAAGGCCATGATGAAGGCCGTGCCGCAGCCGCGCGGGCGCTACCGGCTGAAGCTGCGCGCCATCATGAGCGCGGGCGAGGCGGTGGGTGACGCCGTGTTCGCCTACTGCCGTGATGCGCTGGGCGTGGTGGTGAACGAGATGTTCGGCCAGACCGAAATCAACTACATCGTGGGCAACTGCAGCCAGACCGTGGGCACCGACGGCCACCCCGCGCCCGGCTGGCCGGCGCGCCCCGGCAGCATGGGCCGCGCCTACCCCGGCCACCGCGTGGCCGTGGTGGACGACGAGGGCCGCGAGTGCCCGCGCGGCACGCCCGGCGACGTGGCCCTGCACCGCCTGGACGTGCACGGCCAGCCTGACCCGGTGTTCTTCCTGGGTTACTGGAAGAACGAGGGCGCCACCCGCGCCAAGTACACCGGTGGCGTGGGCGACTCGTGGTGCCGCACCGGCGACACCGCCGTGATGGACGCCGACGGCTACCTCTGGTACCAGGGCCGCAGCGACGACGTGTTCAATGCCGCCGGCTACCGCATCGGCCCCAGCGAGGTGGAGAACTGCCTGGTGAAGCACCCGGCGGTGGCCAACGCTGCCGTGGTGCCCAAGCCCGACCCCGAGCGCGGTGCGGTGGTGAAGGCCTATGTCGTGCTGGCCGCCGGGTACTCGGGTGATGACGCCCTGGTGGCGCAACTGCAGCAGCACGTGCGCGGCCAACTGGCACCCTACGAGTACCCCAAGGAGATCGAGTTCATCGCTGCCTTGCCCATGACCACCACCGGCAAGGTGCAGCGCCGCGTGCTGCGTTTGCAGGAAGAGGCGCGGGCGCGCAACATGACCGAGAACAAATAGCCTCCAAACCTGGTCCGGAAAAGCGTGGCGTATTTAACGGTGGCTCGATGTGCGAGCCAGTGTTAGATTGACGCCCTTGGCCTCTTCTGGCTGGCAAGCGTTTGCTTGGGCGGTGTGAGGCGCCCGACCCGCTCTGCCCCACGCGAGGTGCCGCCGGGCTGGGCGCAAGCAGCCAACAAAAAGACAAAGACGTTGGGCCCGCGGTGGCTTGGCACCAGGCAGGTGCCGGGCTGGGTGTGCAGGTCACAGGGGGAATTCATGGCCATGAACGCGGCCAACCGAGGCAGCGCAGGCGGCAGTGGCCGGTCCTGGGCGGGCAAATTGCTGGCTTTGGGTCTGATGCTGGTGCTGTTGTCCTTCGCGCTGGGGCGCTTGCAAGGCAAGTCGTCCAGCGCTGGCGTGCTCGGCGCCGTGGGCAACCTGGGCTGGCTGGTGCTGGCGGCAGCCGCTCTGATCTTCGTGCTCGGCCGCTTGGCCCGCAGCGCCGCCCCGCCCCGCCACTCGCCGCTGCCGCGCAACGTGAGCTTGCCGCCGCCGGCGTCGGGCTTCTCCAGCAGCCTCAGTCCGTCCAGCGTGTTGGACGGTGCCAGCGGCTTTTCAAGCTCTTCGGGTGTCTCCCAATTTGCCGCGTCGACAGGGCCGGGCGAACTGGACGAGGCGCCCACCAAGCCGCCGGGCCTGTGGAGCCCCGCCGTGTTCAAGGTGATCGAGTGGCGGCGTTTCGAGGTGGTGGTCGAGGCGCTGTTCAACCGGGCCGGCTACAGCACCCAGCGCAAGCGCTGGGGCGATGCGGGCGAGATGGACCTGTGGCTCTATTCCAGAGAGTTCCCCGGCCAGGTGGTGGGCCTGGTGCGCTGCGTGCACGGGCGCGGCAAGCAGGTGGGCATGGAAAAGGTGCGCGACTTTTTGCGCGTGCTGGCGCAAGAGAAGCTGCAGCAAGGGCACTACGTGACGGCCACGGTGTTCACCCCCGAAGGCATGAATTACGCCAGCACCCACCACGTCACGCCGCTCAACGTGGCGGGCTTGCTCGAAATGATCGCGCTGCGGCCGTTGGACGAGCAGAAAGAACTGCTGAAGCTGGCGCTGGAAGGCGAGTATTGGCGGCCCTCCTGCGTCAGTTGCGGCATCAAGCTGCTGGACCGTGTGGAGCCCGTCGAAGGTCGGCCGTACTGGGGCTGCGCCAACTACCCGCAGTGCAAGACCACGATGCCCAAGCGCAACCGCCAGCGCGTCTGAACACTCAGCGCGCGCATTGGCCACGCACCTCGGCCACCACGAAGAAGGGGACACTCAGCAGCCCCATGCCGCCGCCAGCGAAATCGCCTTTGAGGCAGTCGCCCTTGGCCGTGCGGGCGATGGCCTGGGCCTCCTTCTCGCGCTGGGAGGTGAAGGCTTGGTTGGTCGCGCTGGCTGCGCGTTCTGACAGCAATGCGGTGCGGCCCGCCTGGCGTATGGCCGCCCGGGTGGCCGCGGTGTCCAACAGCCGCTCGTGCGGCGCCGAGGCGGCGCTGGCGGCGGGCTCCGGGGCGGGCAGGTGGATGGCTGCGGAGATGTCTGGCGCCGGGTTGTCGGGCGGCCGCACTGTGGCCGTGGCGGGTGACTGCACTTCCACCAGGCGTCGCGCGCGGGGCTCGGCCCTGGCTGGCGATGGCGTTCTGGCGATGGGTGCGGGCCCGGTTGCCGCGCGCGGCTGGGCGGGCCCGGCCACTGGCAGTTGCAGCCACACCAGCGCGGGCTGGCGCAGCGGAGCGGGCGTGCCACGCAGCCGTGGCATGAGCTCGGAGTGCCAGCCCAGCAACAGCAGGCCGTGGGCCAACAGCACCCAGGCCAACACGCTGGGTCGATGGCGCGGCGCCCAGCGAGCGGTGTTGGGCTCAGGGCGCGCCGGTGGGCGCATTGGGCGCATCGGGCCGGAACTCCAGGATGTCGCCCGGCTGGCATTGCAGGGCGCGGCAGATGGCTTCGAGCGTGTCGAAGCGCACGCCACGCACCTTGCCTGATTTCAGCAGCGAGATGTTCTGTTCGGTGATGCCGACGATCTCGGCCAGCTCGCGCGAGCGCATCTTGCGCTTGGCCAGCATCACGTCCAGGTTCACAACGATGGGCATGGCCGGGCGCTCGCGGTTCAGACGAACTGCTCCACCTCGTCGGCGGCCTGGGCCGCTTCCACCATCACGCGGGCAATGGCCACGAACACCAGGGCCAGCAGCAGCAGCGCGAAATCGTTGGAGCTGAACGAGACCACCAGATGCCGGTGGCCGGGTGCGTTGTCCAGCGAGATGGCCACCGACATCAGCACCCGCGCGACCGGTTGCACCACGGCCAACGCCACCAAAGCCCAGGCAAAGCGCTGCAGGTGCGTGAGTGCCGCGGGGCCGAAAACCAGCCCCTGCCGGTACTGCCCAAACAGCCGCCACACCTGCCACAGCACGGCCAGGCTGGCCGCCACCGGGATCAGCATCACCGCCACCAGGCGGCCACGCACGGCCGAGGTGAGGTCGGTTTCCAGCAGGTGCATCACGCTGCCTTCGTCGGCACCACCCAGCAGCATGGCCACCCACCACAGCGGCGCAAAGGCCAGCACCAGTGGCACCACCGCCATGAAGCCGCCGCCCAGCGCGGCCAGGGCCTGCACCCCGGTGGACAGGCCACGCAGGCGGGCGGCCAGGCGCTGTTGCCGGGGCGGGGGCGAGAGGGTGCTTGTGTCAGGCATAAAATTACTGTAAAACAATAAACTATGAACGTCAAACAAACAATTTTCAGGGTGGCTGCGGTGGTGACGGCGGGGGCCGTGGCGGCTTGCACGGCCATCCCCGTCAAGTCCTTGTGGGCGCTGCGCAAGTTCGACATGGCGCAGGTGGACGGCGCCCAGCTGCGGGCCTTGGTCTACCTGCCTGAAGGCACGGGCACGCAGCGCGACGCCCTCAAGGTGCCGCTGAAGATCGAGCGTGGCGGCCCCGCCAACGAGGTGCTGGAAGAGACCCTGGTGCTGCGGCCCAACCGCGCGGCCCTGCCGGCCACCGCGCCATCGGCCCCGGCCTACAAAGGCCAGTGGGTGGCGTTGACGCTGGACGCCCAGGAGCAGCAGAAGCTGGCCAGCCTGCGCCAGCGTGCCCAGGCCTGGAAGGCGGCCGATGGGCCCGACACCAAGCGCAAGGTGAGCGCCGAGGTGGCCGCTCAGTTCTGCAGCAACAGCCCCGCGCTGGCTGTTGCCGGCGACCTGGTGCTCACCGTGTGGCTGCGCTGGAAGGCCGAACAGGACGAGTTGCTGCTGCTTGACGGCGCGAAGCTGAGAGACATCGACGACAAGGCCGCCGCCGAAAAGCTGCCAGCCTGCGCCTGACACCGGCACTGCACTCAAGCTGCGGGCTGGCTGTCCGATAGCCATGAACACCGCCTTTGCGCCGCGCGGGCGTGCATGCCTATCTGATAGAACTGGGCTTCGAGTCGATGACATTCCTCCTCCCCGCTGCTTTGCCCACCCGAGCTCGAAAGGCGAGCGGCTCTGTGCGCGGGTCGGACAGTGCCCAGCATGGCTTCACCTTGATCGAGTTGGTGATGGTCATCGTCATCGTCGCCGTGCTGGCCGCCATCGCCATCCCGAAATTCATCGATCTGCGCTCGGATGCACGCATCGCCACCGTGCGGTCGCTTGACGGCGCGATACGCACCAACGCCGAGGTCTGGCACATCTACTGCATCACCCGCCAGCCCTGCGGCAGCACGGCCGGCTTCTACCACCTCAGCCAGGGCGGCAAGTCCTACCTCATCCAGAACGCCTACCCCGAGGCAGGCGACGTGGTGGGGGGCGACCAGGTGGACAACATGCTCACCCTCAACGGCTTTGACGTCAGCCTGGTCAACAACCTGACCACCCGTTTCGCGGCAAAGGGCGCACCCGACCCCACCAACTGCGCCGTCACCTACCAGCAGGCCGCCGCGTTGGGGCTGGCTCCGGTCATCACGATGTCGATCTCGAAGTGTTGAGGCAAACTGCTGGCCTTTGGCTACGCTTGCCCAGACACCCATGCAACACACCACCCTCGGCCGCAGCGACCTGAACGTCACCCCCATCTGCCTGGGCACCATGACCTTCGGCGAGCAGGTGGGCCAGGAACAGGCCCACGGCATCCTCGACCGCGCGCTGGACTTAGGCATCAACTTCATCGACACCGCCGAGATGTACTCGGTGCCGCCCAAGCGCGAAACCTTCGGTGCCACCGAAACCATCCTGGGCCACTGGTTCGCCAAGCGGCCCGAGGTGCGCCGCCAGGTGGTGCTGGCCACCAAGGTGGCTGGCCCCAGCCGCAACATGGACTGGATCCGCAACGGCGCGGCCGACCTCAAGCCCGAGCACATCGTGCAGGCCTGCGACGACAGCCTGCGCCGCCTGCAGACGGATGTGATCGACCTCTACCAGATCCACTGGCCGAACCGCAACGCACCGGCCTTTGGCGCGCTGTACTTCGACCCCAAGCGCGACGCCGAGCAGACCAGCATCGAAGCCCAGCTGCGTGCGATGGAAACGCTGGTCAAGGCCGGCAAGGTGCGCCACGTGGGCCTCTCGAACGAAACGCCCTGGGGCCTCATGGCCTTCCTGCGCGAGGCCGAACGCCACGGCCTGCCGCGCGTGGCCAGCGTGCAGAACCCCTACGCCCTGGTGAGCCGCGCGCTCGACAACGGGCTCGACGAGGTGATGCACCGCGAGCAGGTGGGCCTGCTGGCCTACTCGCCGCTGGGCTTCGGCAGCCTCACCGGCAAGTACGACGAGGTGGGCTTCAGCCCCGATCACCCCGAGCTGGGCCGCTTGGCCAAGTTCGCGTCCATGCGCGCCCAGCGCTGGGCCCGCGCCGAAACCCTGGTGGCCGCCCGCCGCTACAACGCCCTGGCCCGCGAGCATGGCCTCACGCCCACGCAGATGGCGCTGGCGTTTTGCTACCGCAACTGGCGCGTGGCCTCCACCATCATCGGCGTCACCAGCGAGGCTCAGCTCGACGAATGCTTGGCTGCGTGGAACACCCAGCTCTCGCCAGAACTGCTCAAGGCCATCGACGCCATCCGCTGGGAAAATCGCGACCCTGCGCAATAACCACCTCAAGCAACGATGGCGAAGAAGGACAAGCACGTCAGCGAGACGCCCGCCACCCAGTGGCTCAAGGCCCAGGGCGTGGCCTTCACCGAACACGTCTACGACTACGTGAACCACGGCGGCACCGGCGAATCGGCCAAGCAACTGGGCTGGGACGAGCACGCCGTGGTGAAGACCCTGGTGATGCAGGACGAGAAGGCCGAGCCGTTGATCGTGCTGATGCACGGTGACAAGCAGGTCAGCACCAAAAACCTGGCCCGCGCCATCGCCGCCAAGAGCGTGGAGCCCTGCAAGCCCGAGGTGGCCCAGCGCCACAGCGGCTACCTGGTGGGCGGCACCTCGCCCTTCGGCACCCGCAAGGCCATGCCGGTGTACGTGGAGGCCACGGTGCTCGAACTGCCTCATATCCTCATCAACGGTGGCCGTCGCGGCTACCTGGTGGGCATTGCGCCGGCCGTGCTCACCGAGGTGCTGGCTGCCAAGCCGGTGAGCTGCGCGAACTGAACGCCGTGTGAACGCGGTGTGAGTGGCGGCAAGCGCATGTTGCGCTGGCTGCTCGATGTGTGCGTGTGTGAGGAACTGTGGCTGCGGCGGAACCCGCACCGCGCCTGGCCGCTCCATCAGGCAACGACAACACAGGAGTTGCCATGACCGAACCCACCCCATTTGACGCCACGCCCATGGCCACCGCCGCCGTGCGGGCGGCCGTGCCGGCGCCGTGGTTGGTGTCGCACCTGTATGCGCTGGGCGACCCAGCCTTGCGCTCCCGCCTGTTGGGCCGGCTGCTGCAGCCCCTGGGCACGCTGGGCATGGCCGCAGTGGCGGCAGGGGCTTTTGCGTGCTTTGTGCAGCGGCGCACCACCCAGGGCGTGCGCGTGGCGCTGGACGACGTGCAGCGCTATTCCGCCGAGCAGGTGCTGGAGCTCGCCCGCTTCGTGGAGCAGGTGAACCCCGAGGCCTTGCAGCGCGTGCTGCAGCGCCTGGCCGAGGCCCCCACCCTGCAGCGATTGCGCGGAATCATCATGGCTCCGCTGGCCGCTGCCAAAATGCCAGTTTTGCTTGACCCCGAATCCGCCTGGAGACCCTGATGCTCATCTATCAAGTTGACGACATGACCTGCAACCACTGCGTCGGCTCCATCACCCAGGCGCTGATGAAGGTGGACCCGGGCGCCAACGTGCAGGTCAACCTGGCCCAGCACCAGGTGCTGGTGGAGCCTGGCATTGCCAGCGCCGCCCAGCTCACCAATGCCATCGTCGATGCCGGCTTCACGCCGGTGAGCATTGCGGCACCCGACGCGGCCGCCCTGCCCACCAAGTCGGGCTGCTGCGGCGCCTGTGGCGGCGGCGGCCACTGATCAATTGGGGCACCCGGCTGCGGGGTACCGCAGCCACCCGCCAGGCGGGTGCGCAGACCGCTTGGGAGCGGCCCGGCGCTGGCCTGCGGGGCGTGGCCCATCGCGTGGCCCGCTTACACTCCCGCCCGGCGTAGATAAACCGGGCGTTGCATGCAAATCCTCTCTTCCCTGCTGGCCGTGGTGGCGGCCTACCTGATCGGCTCGTTGTCGTTCGCCGTCATCGTCAGCCGCCTGATGGGCCTGTCCGACCCGCGTTCCTACGGCTCAGGCAACCCCGGCGCCACCAACGTGCTGCGCTCGGGCAACAAGAAGGCGGCGGTCCTCACGCTGCTGTTCGACGCGCTCAAGGGCTTCATCCCGGTGCTGGCGGCGCAGCAGCTGGCCGCACGCTTCGGCTGGGGCGAAACCACCATCGGCTTCGTGGGCTTGGCCGCCTTTCTCGGGCACCTCTGGCCGGTGTTCTTCCGCTTCCAGGGCGGCAAGGGCGTGGCCACCGCCATCGGTGTGCTGCTGGCCCTGGTGCCGGTGATGGCCGGCGTCACCCTGCTGGTCTGGCTGGCCGTGGCCTACCTCACGCGCTACTCGTCGCTGGCCGCCATCGTGGCTGCCGCGTTCGTGCCCTTCGGCCAGTTGCTCACCTACGGCGCCTCACCGGTGGTGCTGGCCATCACGGTGATGAGCCTGCTGCTGGTGTACCGCCATGCCGGCAACATCCGCAAGCTCATGGCCGGCACCGAGAGCAAGATCGGCCAGAAGGCCGCCCCCGTGGCCCCGCCGCCGGCACCCGACGTGCACGCGCATGGCCAAGGCCACAAGCATCCCCATTCCCACAAGCATCACCCCAAAGGAAAGCACTGACATGGTTCAACCCAGCATTCAACGATACGAAATCGGCGCCCGCATGTCCGAAGCCGCTGTGCACAACGGCGTGGTCTACCTGGCTGGCCAAGTGGCCGGCGACGGCTCGCAGGACATCGCCGGCCAGACCCGTCAGGTGCTGGCTGCCATCGACGCGCTGCTGGCCCAGGCCGGCAGCGACAAGACCAAGATCCTGCGCGCGCAGATCTTCCTGGCCGACATCAGCGAGTTCCCCGGCATGAACGCCGTGTGGGACACCTGGGTCGTGGCCGGCCACACCCCGCCGCGTGCCACCGTGCAGGCTGCGCTGGCCAAGTCCGAGTGGAAGGTGGAGATCGTCGTCACCGCGGCGGTCTGACCCGGCCACACCGCAGCATGGCCCAGCCGCCCGCCCTCAAGAAGCGCCTGGCGCTGCTGCTGGGTGTGCCCGTGGCGGTGCTGGTGTTCTCCACCGCCTGGGCCGCCTGGCTGGCCTGGCGCGAGCCGGCGCTGGGCGCCGAGGTGGCACGCCTGGCACGGCCGGGCGACGTGCGCATGCTGTCGTCCCAGACCTGCGTGTTTTGCGACAGCGCGCGCCATTGGCTGCAGACGCACCGGGTGGCGTTCGACGAATGCATGATCGAGACCGACGCCACCTGCGCTGCGCAGTTCAACGCCCTGATGGCGCCGGGCACGCCGGTGATGCTGGTGCGCGGCCAGCCACAGGTGGGTTTCAGCCCACAGCGTGTGCGCGAGGCCCTGGCTCAGCCACCCGCATCGGGCGGCTGATCACAGCTCCGACGACAGCCCCAGCTTCGCCGGGTCACCTCGGCCCAGCCGTACCAGCACCGGCTCGTCGCCGGTGAGGTCGATCACCGTGGTGGGCTGCAGCGGGCAGGCGCCTGCGTCCACCACGGCCTGCAACTGCTTGTCGAAACGCTCACGGATCTCGTCGGGGTCGTTCAGCGCCTCGGTCTCTCCAGGGGGTATCAGCGTGGTGGCCAGCAGCGGCTGGCCCAGTTCATCGAGCAGGGCGTGCAGCACCTTGTGGTCGGGCACGCGCAGGCCGATGGTGCGGCGCGAGGGGTGCGAGAGCCGGCGCGGCACTTCCTTGGTGGCTTCGAGAATGAAGGTGTAGGGTCCGGGCGTGCCCAGCTTCATCAAGCGGTACTGCCAGTTGTCGACCTTGGCGTAGGTGGACAGCTCGGACAGGTCGCGGCAGATCAGCGTGAGGTGGTGCTTGTCGTCCACCTGGCGGATGCGGCGCAGGCGCTCGGCGGCGGCTTTGTCATCGAGGTGGCACACCAGCGCGTAGCTGGAATCGGTGGGCACGGCCGCCACACCGCCCTGGTGCAGGATTTGCACCGCCTGCTTGATCAGGCGGGCCTGGGGGTTTTCGGGGTGAACTTCAAAGGGCTGCGACATGCCGCGATTGTCGCGCAGCCCCTTTTATTTCAGCCTCAAGCTTTGCCGCCGTGGTAGATGCAAGCGGCGTCGGCGTTGCGAAATTGCGCCACCAGGTCGGCCCGCGCCAGCGCCTTCCAGAACGGGTGGGCCAGGTCCACCACGATCAGCGGCAAGGGCAGTTGGATGCGGTCTTGCAGCCATTGCCACCAGGTGACCGGGTCGGGCTGGCCCAGCAGCTTCGAGCGTTCGATCACCAGCAGCTGCAGCGCCCAGCCCGAGCATTGCGAATGCGTCTTGCGAAACATCCAGGCCCGGCCCACAGAGGGCTGCGACTGCAGCAGCGCCACCACCGGCCGCAGCACGCGGGGGCTGAGCGCGGCGGGGCGCAGCACCTGCTCGCCGCCAAAGTCGTGCAGCAGGTCTTTGGCACGGTTGGATTCCTTCTCCAGCGCCCGCATGCGCTCGCGCGCGTGCTTCAGTGCCTCGAACAGCTGCCGCTGCTCCAGCACCTTCTCCAGCGCCCGGGCAGCCTGCAGGCGCCAGTACGGGTCCACGTCGTCGGAGTACACGTAGGGGCCGGTCTCGCCCTCCACCTGGGCCACGTCGATCAGCAGCTCCATGCCTTCCAACAGCGCGGCGGGCGCATCGGGCTGGCGCGACACCGATTGCACTGGCTCGCAGGTGGCCACCAGGGCCTGGCCCAGCAGGCAGCCGGCCTCGGTGGACACCTTGTGCCGCGCCATGGCCTGGCGCAGCACGTCCACGGCCACGTGTGGGCCGTGCACCTGCCAGGCGCTGCGGGCCCACAGCAGCAGCTCGGCCAGCGGCAGCGGGTGGGTGGCGTCGGCGGCGGCCAGCTCGTCGGCCAGCAGCGCGGTTTGCACATGCTGGCGGTGGCGGTGCAGCCATTCCTCGTGCACGCGCTCGCGCCACAACACGTCCAGGTCGCCGATCAGGCGGTCCAGGCAGCCGGTGCTCAGCAGCTCGTCGGCCGCACAGTGCTCGGGTGGCTCGGGCAGTTCCTTGGGGGCCTCGGCCAGGTCGAGCCGGGCCCGCAGCGAGCCATGGCTGTCGGTGGGGTCGGGCACGCGGGCCAGCGCCTCGCGCAGCCAGCGCGCGGCGGCGGGGCTGCGCAGGGCCTCGCGCAACAGCACGTACTGGGCGCGCAGCGGTTTGGCGCTGGGCAGGGCCTCTTTCTGGGCCTGGGCCCAGATGCCGGGCCAGAACTCGTCGTCCAAGAAGCGCTGCAGCACCGCCAGCGCCACCAGGCCGCGTGCGCTGGGCACGGTGCCCATCACCTTGTGGGCCAGGCGGTCGGCGTCCAGCTCCTGCTGGCGCGCCACCACCATGGCGCGGGCATTGAAGCGCGGGAAGAAGAAGCGGAAGAACAGCCTGGCCCCGATGTCGAAATAGCCAGGCGCGAAGCGCGACTGCGCGCGCGACTGCGCCATGCGCCACCAGCTGCGCCGGGTGCGGTAGAGCCAGGCCATGCGCTCGCGCCGGCCCGAGGCCAGGTGGGCGAACTCGTGCGCCACCTGGGCCGCGAGCTGCGAGGTGCTCAGCCCCATCATGGCCGGCAGCCCCAGCACCAAGGTGTTGCGGTAGCGGCCCAGCATGCCCAGGCGCGGGATCTGCACGATGCTCACGCCCAGGCTGTCGTCCACCAGCACGCGGTGCAACTCGGGGGCCTGGATGCGTTTGCGCAGCACGCGCAGCATCTCGTACAGGCGAGGGGCCTCTTCGGGCGAGACAGGCAGGCCATCGGAGACCTCGGCCGGTGGCCACAGGCTGGCCACCAGGGTGCCCAGCAGCGCCAAAAAGCCCACCAGCAGCAACAGCCGCCAGAGCTGAAAGCGCACGAACACCAACCCGTACAGCGACCACAGCAGCCCGCCCAAGGCCAGCAGCAACATGGTGACCAGGAAGATCTGGCCGAACTCCGCCATCCACGCGGTGTGGCGCAGAAAGCGCTCAGGCGCTTTGTGGCTGCGGATCTCAAGTTGCGCCACCTGGCGCTTGAAGGCGTTGTCGATCACGTCTGGCGGCGGCGTTGGGGGATGTAGGCCACGGCAGGCTAACACCAAGCACCGCGCTGGTCAGTCCCCCAAACTGTCGACCAGCACCGGGTCCACCGGCTGAGCGGCCTTGCGCATGTTCAGCCACACGCCAGCCGCGCCGCAGCCGGCGATCACCACCATGCCCAGCCCGGCCCAGGCGTCGGGCCACTGCGCAAAGATCAGCCAGCCCAGCAAGGTGGCCACGGCGATCTGCACGTACACAAAGGGCATGAGCGTGGCCGTGGGCGCCATGCCCAGCGCCAGGATGAGCAGCAAGTGCCCCGTGGTGCCCAGCAGGCCGATGCCCAGCATCAGCGCCACATGCTGGGGCTGGGCGGAGGCCAGGATGGCCGGCACATCCAGCCCGCTGGCCAGCAGCACCGGGGTGAGGATGAGGCTGCCCGTGAGCCCGGTGTAGAAGTGCGTGGTGGTGGGGCTCTCGGCGCCCGAGAGGCGCCGCGTGAGCACCTGGAAACTGGCGTAGGTGAGGGCGCCGCCCAGCGGGAACAGCACCGCCCAGCCCAGCACGCCCGAGCCCGGCCGGATGACGATGAGTGCACCGATGAACCCGCCCAGCACCAGCAGCTTCTGCAGCCGGGTGACGGGCTCGTGCAGCCAGGCCGCGGCCAGCACGATGACCAGCAGCGGCGTGAGCATGTTGATGGCCGTGAACTCGGGCACTGGCATGTGCTGCACGCCGTAGAAGCTGGCCGCGCTGGTGGCCGCCAGCAGCGCACCGCGGATGGCCTGGAAACGCGGGTGCGCACTGCGGAACCCCGCCGCCCCGCGCGTGGCCGCCAGCCACATCGCCATCACCGTGCCTTGGAACACGTAGCGCGCCCAGAAGAACACCAGCACCGGCATGAAGCGGCCCAGGTAACGGCTGGCGCTGTCCATGGTGGCGAAGCAGGCCGCCATCAGCACGATCAGCGTCACGCCCAAGAGCGGGCGTTGACGCGGCAGACCCAAGCCTGTCACGCCGGCAAAGCGGCGCTCTCGCCGTGGTGTTCAGCCGGCGGCAGGTGTTGGAGCCTGTCGGCCCACAGGCTCCACAGCGGCGTGCACCTGCCCGGCAGGTCGGGCAACTCGCCCAGCGCGATGCGGCTTTCGCCGGGGGCGTGGAAATCGCTGCCGCGCGAGGCCAGCAGGCCGAACTCGTCGGCCATGTGGGCGTACTTGGTCACTTCGTCGGGGAAGTGCGCGCCGCAGGTCACCTCCACGCCGCGCCCGCCGTGCGAGGCGAACTCGGTGAACAGCGCAAACTCTTCGGTGGGCGTGAAACGGTAGCGCGCCGGGTGGGCAATGGCCGCCACGCCGCCAGCGCCGTGTATCCAGTCCAGCGCCTGCCCCAGGCCGGCCCAGCGGTGCGGCACGAAGCCGGGCTTGCCCTCCTTGAGGTAGCGGGTGAAGACCTCGTGCACCGTGGCGCAGTGGCCGTGCTCCACCAAAAAGCGGGCGAAGTGCGTGCGCGAGACCAGATCGGGGTTGCCGGCGTAGGCGCAGGCGCCCTCGTAGGCGCCGGGGATGCCGGCCTTGGCCAGGCTCTCGCCCATCTCGCGGGCCCGCTGGTCGCGCCCGGCGCGCAGCGCGGCCAGGCCTTGCACCAGGGCGGCGTTCTCGGGGTCGTAGTCGAAGCCCAGGATGTGCACCGTCTCGCCGATGAAGGTGACCGAGATCTCCACCCCGGTCACGTAGACTAGGCCCAATGCCTCGGCAGCCACACGGGCGCTGGCCTGGCCGGCGGGTTCGTCGTGGTCGGTGAGCGCCCAAAGCTGCACGCCGTTGGCGTGGGCCCGGCGGGCCAGCTCTTCGGGGGGCAGGCTGCCATCCGAGAAGGTGGAATGGCAATGGAGGTCGGCGTTGAGCAAATGCACCGCGCCGATTGTAGAGAGCGCTCTTGGGCGCGAAGGGGTACAGGGGCTTTGGCTCGGGGTGAAGGCTGGATTCCCGCCTGCGCGGGAATGACAAAAACGGTGTGGGAATGACGGCGGAATTTGTCATCCCCGCGCAGGCGGGGATCCACCCGAACCTCCGCAGCGCCAACCCGCGCACTCAGCCCACGCGCAAGGCCTCGGTGCGCGTCACCAGCCAGGCCAGCGCATCGCCACTCACCAGCGGCGCCAGCCGCTCACGAACCACAGCGTGGTACCGGTTCAGCCAGGCGATCTCATCCGCCCGCAACAGCGCCACATCCAGGCAGCGCGTGTCGATCGGGCACAGCGTCAGCGTTTCGAATTCCAGGAACTCGCCAAACTCGCTGGCCGCGGCCGGCACGTTCAGCACCAGGTTCTCGATGCGCACGCCCCAGCGGCCGGGCCGGTACAGCCCCGGCTCGATGGAGGTGACCATGCCAGCCTCCATGGCCATGGTGGGCTCGGCCACCGCCTTGCTGATGCTCTGTGGCCCCTCGTGCACCGCCAGGAAGTAGCCCACGCCGTGGCCCGTGCCGTGGCCGTAGTCCATGCACTCGGCCCACAGCGGCGCACGGGCCAGGGCATCGAGCGCGGGGCTGAGCGTGCCCTTGGGAAAGCGGGCGCGGCTCAGGGCCATCGTGCCCTTGAGCACCAGCGTGAAATCGCGCTGGTGTTCGGCCGTGATCTGGCCAATGGGCCACACGCGGGTGATGTCGGTGGTGCCGCCCAGGTACTGGCCGCCTGAGTCGATCAGCAGCAGGCCGTTGCCTTCGATGACCGCGTGCGATTCGGGCAGCGCGCGGTAGTGCGGCATGGCGCCATTGGCATTGAAGCCGGCGATGGTGGAAAAGCTCAGCCCCATGAATCCGGCACGCTTGGCCCGCTCGGCGCTGAGCTTCTCGTCCACCGTGAGCTCGGTGATGCGCTCGCCGCGCGCCATCGCCGCCTCGAACCAGGCGTAGAAAGCGCACATGGCGGCGCCGTCCTCGGCCATGGCCTCGCGGATGAAGGCGGCCTCCTCGGCCGTCTTGCGGCTCTTGGCCAGCACGCTGGGGTTGATGGCTTCCACCACGCGCACCTCGGCGCCTACCGCCTGGCGCAGGCCCAGCGTGACGCGCTTGGGGTCCACCAGCAGCACGCTGCCAGCGGGCAGGGCGGCCAGCGCGGCCGGTGCCTCGCGGTAGTCGGCCACGCGCACACCGTCGGCCGCCAACGTGGCGGTCAGCGCCGCATCCACCTTGCCGGCACCCACGAACAGCGTGGCGTCGCTCTTGCCGATGAGCAGGTGCGCCAGGAACACGGGGTTGTAGTCCACATCGGCACCGCGCAGGTTGGTGACCCAGGCGATGTCGTCCACGGTGGAGACGAAGTGGTGCGTGGCGCCGTGCGCGGCCATGCCGGCGCGCACCTGGGCCAGCTTGGCGGCGCGGGCCACGGCGGCCTGCGGCGTGGTGTGTTCAAACAGCTTTGCTCCGGGCAGGCCGGCGCGGCCCTCCCACGCATCCGCCAACGGGTCGGCCCCCGTCTTCAACACGATGCCCTTCTCGTCGCACAGCGCTTGCAGCGCCTTGGCTGGGGCCAGGCCCAGGCATTGGCCATCCACCGCCAACACCTGGCCCGCGGCCAAGTGGGTGGCGATCCAGTCGAGGTGCTGCACGGACCCGCCCGTCGAGATGCGCACCAGCGCAATGCCGCTGCCCTGCAGCTCGCGCTCGGCCTGCTCCCAATAGCGCATGTCGGCAAACAGGGCCGCGTCGGTGAGCGTGACCACCAGCGTGCCCATGGACCCGGTGAAGCCCGAGAACCACTCACGCCCCTGCCAGTGGCCGGGCAGGTATTCGCTGAGGTGGGGGTCGCTGCTGGGCACCAGCACGGCGTGGGTGGTGGCGGCGGCCATGGCCTCGCGCAGGCGGGCAATGCGCAGGCGGGCGGGGGCGGTGCGGGTGTCCATGGTCAGGCTCCGGGAGGGGGGCCGAGGGCCCGGGTGGGGCGCTGGGCGGGTGAAGGTCCGGGGGATTCTAGTGAGCCACCCATTGCAGCCGGGTGGCAAGGTCATGAGCAATCTGGTGCGCAAGGGCGGCTGGGGTCGATTCCATGTTGCGCTTGGCAGCGCCTGACCTCAAGTCACAGGGGTCGTTGCCGATATCGAAACACAGGTCGCCTATCCTCAGGCCTACGGCGGTCCGCCACGCCACAGCCATGTCACGTCTTTCCTCCACCATCGCCCAACTCGTGCTGGGCCACGAGCCGCGCCAGAGGTTGCTGCTGCTGCGCACCTTGACAGCGGGCGGCGTTTACGTGGTGTGCCTGCTGTTGCAGTGGCACTCGGTCTGGGCCGGATACGTACCGTTCCGCGAAGCAGCAGGCCTCTCCATTTTCGTGCTGCTGGGCCAGAGCATTTTCTACGGCGTGCTGCGTGCGGGCCTTTCCCTGCGGTGGCGCGACCCGGCACTGACGATGCCCCAGATGGTCTTCGCGCTCAGCGCCCTGGCATTGGCCTATCGCATCAACCCGCATGTTCGTGGTGCACTGCTCATGGTGGTGCCGCTGGTGCTGATCTTTGGCGCCTTCACGTTGACACCTGCGCGCTGCCGCTCTCTGGGCTGGTCTGCGGTGGGCCTGTTCGGCGCAGCAATGGCTTGGGGCGGGGTGCATGAACCGGAACGGTTCCAACCTACGATTGAATGGATCCACTTTTTCTTCGTTGCCACCGTGTTGCCCACGATTTCGCTGTTGGCCGGGCAGTTGAGCCAGTGGCGCCGCGATTTGCAAGTGCAGAAGCGCGAATTGCGGGAGGCCCTGGAGCGCTTGCGTTTGTTGGCCACGCACGACGAACTGACCGGCTTGCCCAACCGCCACCACGTTCAGGCGTGGGTACGCAACACCACCAGGTCTGGTGATCCGGCCGAAGGGACTTCCTGCGTTGCGTTGATCGACCTCGACCATTTCAAGAGCATCAACGACCGGCTCGGTCACGCCACTGGCGACATGGCACTTCGCATCTTCGCGCGCGAGGCGTCCAAGCTGCTTCGCAGCCGAGACATGCTCGCGCGCTGGGGTGGCGAGGAATTTCTGCTGGTGATGCCAGACACGCAGCCATCCGAGGCCCAGATCGCTTTGGCCCGGCTGCGAGCGCGCCTTGCGCAGCCAGAGACCTGGTCGGATTGCCCGGAGGTCCGAGCCACTTTCTCGGCGGGCCTGGCCGTGCAGGGCCAGGCGCAGTCGCTCGAAGAGGTCATACGGATGGCCGATTCGGCCCTCTATGCGGCCAAGCATGCGGGGCGTGACCGAGTCGTCACGGCCTAGGCATGCCTTCGTGCAGCGGCGAAACGACTGCAGGTCACCGTTGGGCCCAGCGAACCCGCTGAGCGGCTTGGGCTTACAGCTCCGTTCTCAAGTGCCAAATCTCCGGAAACAGCACCGTGTCCAGCATCTTGCGCAAATAGGGCACACCCCCCGTGCCGCCGGTGCCGCGCTTGAAGCCGATCACGCGCTCCACCGTGGTCACGTGGCGGAAGCGCCAGAGGCGGAAGGCGTCTTCCAGGTCGGTGAGTTCTTCGCCCAGTTGGTACAGGTCCCAGTGGTGCTCGGGGTCGCGGTAGACCTGCAGCCAGGCCTGCTCCACGCCGTCGCTGGCCTCGTACGGTTTCGTCCAGTCGCGCTCGGTGTGGCTGGTGGGCACGGCGATGCCGCGGCGCTGCAGCAGGCGCAGGGCTTCGTCGTACAGGCTGGGGGCGCGCCAGGCTTGTGCCACGATGGCCAGCAGGTCGGGCCGGTGCTCGTGGGGCTTGAGCATGGCGGGGTTCTTGTTGCCCAGGCTGAATTCGATGCAGCGGTACTGCCAGCTCTGGAAGCCGCTGCTCTGCGCCAGGTAGGGCCGGATGGCCGAGTACTCGGGCGGGGTCATGGTGGCCAGCACGTCCCAGGCGTGCACCAACTGCTCCATGATCTTCGAGACGCGGGCCAGCATCTTGAAGGTGGTGGGCAGCTCGTCCTTGGCCAGGTGGCCCACGGCGGCGCGCAACTCGTGCAGCATCAGCTTCATCCACAGCTCGCTGGTCTGGTGCTGCACGATGAACAGCATCTCGTTGTGGTCGGGCGAGAGCGGGTGCTGGGCGGTGAGGATGCTGTCGAGGTGCAGGTAGTCGCCATAGCTCATGGACTTGGAGAAGTCGAGCTGGGCGCCTTCCTCGCGTACGATGGCTTCGCCTTGCGAAGCGGAAGTGGATGCGGGGTTGTGCGGGCAGGTCATGTCACGGCAGCCTTCTGGTTGAAACGCGCTTCGCGCCATTCGCCGGTGGTGAGCACTTGGCCAAGCGCCGTCACGGCGTCGAACACATCCACGTACTGGGTGTAGAGCGGGGTGAAGCCAAAGCGCAGCAGGTCGGGCTCTGCGGCGCCGTCGCCCCCGCGGAAGTCGCCGATCACGCCGCGGGCGATCAGGGCTTGCATCACGGCGTAGCCACTCAGTGCCCCATCCATCGGGCAGGCCAGCGAGACCTGGCTGCCGCGCAGGGCGGGGTCTTCGGGCGTGGCCAGCGTGAGCGGTTGGGCGCCCAGGCGTTCGCGCACCTGGGCAATGAACAGCGTGGTGAGTGCCAGCGACTTCTTTCGCAGCGCCGCCATGCCGCCCAGCGGCTCGGCCGCCAGCAGCGTGTCCACGCCGCATTCCAGCGCGGCCATGCCGATGACGGCCGGCGTGCCGCACAGGTAGCGGGCGATGCCGGCAGCGGGTTGGTAGGCGGTGTCGAAGGTGAAGGGGCTGGCGTGGCCGATCCAGCCCGAGAGCGGCTGCCAAAAGCGCTCGGCGTGGCGGGGGTGTACCCACACAAAGGCCGGCGCGCCGGGGCCGCCGTTGAGGTACTTGTAGCCGCAGCCCACGGCAAAGTCGGCCGACTTTGACGTTTTCCATTCCACGAAGTCGGCCTCGCCGGCGCGCAAATCGACAGGCACAGCGCCGGCCGAGTGGGCCAGGTCCCACACGGTGAGGGTGCCGGCGGCGTGGGCCTGGGCGGTGACGGCGGCCATGTCGAACATGCGGCCGCTGCGGTAGTTCACTTGCGTGAGCATCAGCACGGCCACGTCGCCTCGGGCCAGCCGCGGGGCCACCTCGTCGGCGCTGATCAGCTCCAGCGTGCAGCCGTGCTGCGCGGCCAGCGACTGGGCGATGTAGAGGTCGGTGGGGAAGTTGCTGCGCTCCGAGACGATGACCTTGCGCTGCGGTGCATCGGCATGGGCGATGCGCAGTGCGGCGGCCAGCACCTTGTAGAGGTTGAGCGAGGTGGAATCGGCTGCCACCACCTCGCCCTCACCCGCGCCGATGAGCCGGGCGATCTTGTTGCCCACGCGCTGGGGCTGGGCCATCCAGCCGGCCGTGTTCCAGCTGCGGATCAGGCCCTCGCCCCATTCCTGTTGCACCACCTGGGCCACGCGGGCGGCGGTGGCACGGGGCAGCACGCCCAGCGAGTTGCCGTCGAGGTAGTTCACGCCCGGGGGCAGGTCGAAGAGTTCGCGCAGATGGCGCAGCGGGTCTTGCGCGTCCAGGGCGATGCAGTCAGCACGTGTGGTCATGGGTGTGCCCCCGTCATTCCCGCGAAGGCGGGAATCCAGGTTTCAGCGTTGAGTGGATTCCCGCCTTCGCGGGAATGACGAAGGGGGTGGCGGGAATGACGGTGATGGTGTTTGCTTTGCATGAGCGGTTGGCTTTCAAAGCTCGCGCAGCACAGCGCGAACGGGGGAGGCACAGGCGCCTGCCAATTTGAGGGGCAGGGCGATGAGCTCAAAGTCGCCTTCGGGCACGGCGTCCAGCACCAGGTTTTCCAGCACGCGCAGGTCGCGCTGGCGCAGTTGTTGGTGGCTGTCCAAAGTCTTGCTGTCGGCCGGGTCCACCGAGGGGGTGTCCAGGCCAATGAGCCGCACGCCCTGGTCGGCCAGCCAGGCCACGGTCTCGGGGGCGTAGGCGCTGAAATCGGGGTTCCACACCGTGTCGGCCCGCTGGCAGGTGCGCACCAGCACGCGCGGAGGCAGGGCCGCGTGGGTGGATGACACGGCGTGCTGCAGGTGGTGGATGTGGATCAGCCGGCCGCAGGCGATGGCGTGGATGACGCGGCAAGGGCCCAGGTAGGCCTCCAGCGGCACCTGGGCGGCGTCGTGCGCGCCGTTGGCGTAGTGCAGCGGCGCGTCGGCATGGGCGCCCACATGGGGCGACATCGTCAGCGCGCTGAGGTTCACCGGGCAGCCAGGGCCGAGGGTGGCCGTCCAACGCAGGGCATAGGGCTCGTCACCCGGAAAGATGGGCGCCTGGGGCGAGACCAGGGGCGAGATGTCGTAGAGCTTTTTCATGGCGCGGCTTGTTCCGAGCCCGCTGCCAGGTGCAGGCGCAGGCGGCCCAGCAGGTCGTACAGCTGCTGCATCTGGGCGTGGTCGTAGCCCGAGAACATGGCCTTGAGCCAGGCCTCGTGCTCGGCGGCCATCACGCCAAACTCGCGCCGGCCCTTGGGGGTGAGGCGCACCAGCCACGAGCGGCCGTCGTCCGGGTCGGGCTTGCGCTCCACCAGGCCTTCGTCCACCAGCTGGTCGGTGAGGCCGGTGACGTTGCCGCTGGTCACCATCAGGTAGCGCGAGAGGGCGCTCATGCGCAGGCCGCCGGCGTGGCGCTCCAACTGGGCCAGGTAGTCGAAGCGGGCCAGGGTGGTGCCAAAGCGCTCACGCAGCCTGGCGCGTATGGCCTGCTCCACCTGGTTGCTGGTGGAGAGCATGCGCAGCCACACGCGCACGGCCAGGTGGTCGTCCTGGGCGGCGCGGGCTTCTTGGCCGATGTGGGCATCGGCCAGGCGGTGTGGGGCGGTGGGTGCGGGCTTGCGGGTGCTCATGAGGACAGCAATGTTCAGTCTCTGGGCCGTCATTCCCGCGAAGGCGGGAATCCACGGGCGCCACAACGGCCTGGATGCCCGCCTGCGCGGGCATGACGATGTCAAGGTCTGCGCCTGCGCGGGAATGACGGTGTTGTCGTCGTGCAGCCAGCGTACGCCGGCCAGGTGGGCATGGTGACGGGATTTGAACTACTTGACAACTAAAGCTTTACAACTAAACTAATTTCATCGCCCACGGTTTCCTGCATTGGAGTGCCCATGAAGATCGTCTGCATTGGTGGTGGCCCGGCCGGCCTGTACTTTGCGCTGCTGATGAAGCAGCAAGACCCCAGCCACGACATCACCGTGGTGGAGCGCAACAAGGCCTACGACACGTTTGGCTGGGGCGTGGTGTTTTCCGACGCCACCATGGACGTGATGCGCCAGTGGGACGGCCCCACGGCAGACGAAATCCAGCTGGCCTTCAACCACTGGGACGACATCGAGCTGCAGTTCAAGGGCCGCACCATCCGCTCGGGTGGCCACGGCTTTGTGGGCATCGGCCGCAAGAAGCTGCTGAACATCCTGCAGGCGCGCTGCGAGGCGCTGGGCGTGAAGCTGGTGTTCGAGACCGAGGTGCAGTCTGACCACGAATACCCCGACGCCGACCTGATCATCGCCAGCGACGGCATCTTCTCGAACATCCGCAGCCAATACCAGGAAGTGTTCAAGCCCAACATCATCGTGCGGCCCAACCGCTACATCTGGCTAGGCACGCACAAGCTGTACGACGCCTTCACGTTCGATTTCCGCAAGACCGAACACGGCTGGTTTCAGGCCCACATCTACAAGTTCGACGAGAACACCACCACCTTCATCGTCGAGTGCCCCGAATCGGTCTGGCTGGCCCATGGGCTGGACAAGGCCGACCAGCAGCAGTCCATCGACTTTTGCGAGAAGCTCTTTGCCGAGAACCTGCAGGGCGAGAAGCTGATGACCAATGCGCGCCATTTGCGCGGCTCGGCCTGGCTGGCCTTCCAGCAGGTGAAGTGCGAGCAGTGGTCGCTCTTCAACGGCCAAAGCCACGTGGTGCTGATGGGCGACGCGGTGCACACAGCGCACTTCGCCATCGGCTCGGGCACCAAGCTGGCGCTGGAAGACGCCATCGAGCTGGTGGCCCAGTTCAAGGCCCAAGGCGCAACGGTGGACAAGATCCCCTCGGTGCTGGCCCGCTACCAGGAGCTGCGCAATGTGGACGTGCTGCGCCTGCAGAACGCGGCCTGGAACGCGATGGCCTGGTTCGAGGTCTGCGGCGAGCGCTATTGCGACCAGCTGCCGCCCGAGCAGTTCATGTACTCGATGCTCACCCGCAGCCAGCGCATCAGCCACGAGAACCTGCGCATGCGTGACGCCAACTGGCTCGAAGGCTTCGAGCGCTGGTTCGACGACCGCGCCGGCGTGCCGGTGCACCCGGCGCTGCCGCCGGTGCCGCCGATGTTCACGCCCTACCACGTGCGCTCGGTGACCTTGAAGAACCGCGTGGTGGTGTCGCCCATGGCGCAGTACTCGGCGGTGGACGGTGTGGTGGGCGACTTCCACCTGGTGCATCTGGGCGCCCGCGCCCTGGGTGGCGCCGGCATGGTGATGGCCGAAATGACCTGCCCCTCGGCTGATGCACGCATCACCCCCGGCTGCCCTGGCCTGTGGAACGACGCGCAGCAGCAGGCCTGGGCGCGCATCGTGAACCACGTGCACCAGACCAGCGATGCGCGCATCGGTGTGCAGATCGGACACGCCGGCCCCAAGGGCTCCACCAACGCGCCGTGGGACGGCGCGGGTGCCGACCAGCCTCTGCCCAGCGGCAACTGGCCGCTGCTGGCGGCATCGGCCCAGCCCTACCTGCCCGACGGCCAGGTGCCGCGCGCCATGGACCGCGCCGACATGGACCGGGTGAAGGCCGATTTCGTGGCCGCCACGCGCCGCGCGGCCGAAGCGGGCTTCGACTGGCTGGAGCTGCACTGGGCGCACGGCTATTTGCTCTCCAGCTTCATCTCGCCGCTCACCAACCACCGCAGCGACGGGTACGGCGGCACGCTGGCCAACCGCCTGCGCTATCCGCTGGAGGTGTTTGCCGCGGTGCGCGCCGCTTGGCCGGCCGACCTGCCGATGTCGGTGCGCATCTCGGCGCACGACTGGGTGGAAGGCGGCATCACGCCCGATGACGCGGTGGAAATCGCCCGCGCCTTCAAGGCCGCCGGGGCCGACATGATCGACTGCTCGTCGGGCCAGGTGAGCGCGGCGCAAAAGCCGCAGTACGGCCGCATGTACCAGACCCCGTTTGCCGACCGCGTGCGGCAAGAGGCCGGTGTGGCCACCATCGCCGTGGGCGCGATCAGCGAGGCCGACCATGTGAACAGCATCATCGCCGCCGGCCGTGCCGACCTGTGCGCCATCGCCCGCCCGCACCTGGCCAACCCGGCCTGGACGCTGACCGAGGCCGCCAAGATCGGCTACCAGGCCCAGCCCTGGCCACACCAGTACCAGAGCGCCAAGAGCCAGATGGAAGCCAACTTCCAGCGCGAGAAGGCGCAAAGCGTGCTGGCCCAGGCCTTTGCCCAGGTGGCGGCGCAGAAGAAGAGCGCCAAGGCATGAGCGGCACGTTGAACGGCAGGCATGCGCTGGTGACGGGCGCCGCGCGCGGCATCGGCGCGGCCATCGCGCAGCGGCTGGCGGCCGAGGGCGCCACGCTGACACTGCTGGGGCGCGATGCGCAGCGGCTGCAGGCCCTGCTGGCCACGCTGCCGGGCGCGGGCCATGGCGTTGCGGTGGCCGATGTGGCCGACGAGGCTCAGGTGGCTGCAGCGTTTGCAGCTGCGCAGGCCGAGCGCGGCCCGGTGCAGGTGTTGGTGAACAACGCCGGCCAGGCCGAGAGCGCGCCGCTGCACAAGACCTCCACCGAGCTGTGGCAACGCATGCTGGCGGCGAACCTCACCGGCAGCTTCCTGTGCAGCCGCGCCGCGCTGCCGGGCATGTTGCAGGCTGGCTGGGGCCGGGTCATCAACATCGCCAGCACGGCGGGCCAGCGCGGCTACGCCTACGTGGCGGCCTACTCGGCCGCCAAGCACGGCGTGTTGGGCCTCACCCGCTCGATGGCGCTGGAGGTGGCCAAGAAGGGCATCACCGTCAACGCCGTGTGCCCGGGCTACACCGAGACCGACATCCTGACGGAAAGCATTGCCAACGTCGTGGCCAAGACCGGCCGCAGCGAGGCCGAGGCGCGCGCAGAATTTGCCGCCAGCAACCCGCAACAGCGCATCGTGCAACCGGCACAGGTGGCCGACGCGGTGATGTGGCTATGTGGCGAGGGCGCGGCGGCCATGACCGGCCAGGCCATTTCGGTCTCGGGCGGCGAAGTGATGTGACGGAGACAACCCCATGAGCAGCAACGACAACATCGACCCTTCATTGGTGGCCGGCAACCGCAGGCAACTGGCGGGCTACCAGGCCCAGCACTTCCTGTGGAGCGTGAAAGGCGCGGTGGCCACCATCACGCTGAACCGGCCCGAGCGCAAGAACCCGCTGAGCTTTGATTCGTATGCCGAGCTGCGCGACCTGTTTGGCGCGTTGAAGTACGCCACCGACGTCCACGCCGTGGTGGTGACCGGCGCGGGCGACAACTTCTGCTCGGGCGGCGACGTGCACGAGATCATCGGCCCGCTGGTGCAACTGGCGGCACCCGAGCTGCTGATGTTCACCCGCATGACCGGCGACCTGGTGAAGACCATGCGCGCCTGCCCGCAGCCCATCGTGGCGGCCATCGACGGCGTGTGCGCCGGCGCCGGCGCCATCGTGGCCATGGCCAGCGACCTGCGCCTGGGCACGGCGCGCAGCAAGACCGCCTTCCTCTTCAACCGCGTGGGCCTGGCGGGTTGCGACATGGGGGCCTGCGCCATGCTGCCGCGCCTCATCGGCCAGGGCCGCGCCAGCGAGCTGCTGTACACCGGCCGCGCGCTGGGCGGCGAAGAGGGCGAGCGCTGGGGCTTCTACAACCGCATCGTGGAGCCCGCCGCGCTGCTGGCCGAAGCGCAAGCCCTGGCGCAAAGCCTCAGCGAAGGGCCTACGTTTGCCAACGGCATCACCAAGACCATGCTGCACCAGGAGTGGGCCATGACCATTGATCAGGCCATCGAAGCCGAGGCCCAGGCCCAGGCGCTGTGCATGCTCACGGGCGACTTCCGCCGCGCCTACGAGGCCTTTGTGGCCAAGCAGCGGCCGGTGTTCGAGGGGAACTGAGATGGCAACGGTGACCATTTCATGCCTTGGCGGCGCCCTCGCACCCTCGTCATTCCAGCGCAGAGCCTGCCCCCGCGAAGGCGTGGGGCGGGAACCCACCGCTGCCACCTCGTCATTCCCGCGCAGGCGGGAATCCACCCGGCGCCACCGCAACATGGATTCCCGCCTTCGCGGGAATGACGGGGCCGCCGCTTCTTCAGAGGCGACACATGGCTGACACCAAATACCTCGACTGGCCTTTCTTCGACGCCCGCCACGGCGAGCTGGCCCGCACGCTGGACGCCTGGGCCGGCGCGAATGTGGCCGGCCACCACGGCCACGACGTGGACGCCGAGTGCCAGGCCCTGGTGCGCGCGCTGGGCGGCGCCGGTTGGCTGAAGCACGCCGTGGGCGGCCGCGCCTACGGTGGCACGGCCGACGCCATCGACACCCGCGCCATTTGCCTGATTCGCGAAACCCTGGCACGCCACAGCGGCCTGGCCGATTTCGCGTTCGCCATGCAGGGCCTGGGCTCGGGGGCGATCAGCCTGGCCGGCACGCCCGAGCAGAAGGCCGCCTACCTGCCGCGCGTGGCAGCGGGCGAGGCCATTGCCGCGTTTGCGCTTTCCGAGCCCGACGCCGGCTCCGACGTGGCGGCCATGGCTTGCGCTGCACGCCTGGATGGCGACCACTACGTGCTGGACGGCGAGAAGACCTGGATCTCGAACGGCGGCATTGCCGATTTCTACGTGGTGTTCGCCCGCACCGGCGAAGCACCGGGGGCACGCGGCATCAGCGCCTTCATCGTCGACTCGAACACGCCCGGCTTCGAAATCGCCGAGCGCATCGAGGTCATCGCACCGCACCCGCTGGCGCGCTTGAAGTTCACCGGCTGCCGCGTCCCCGCCAGCCAGCGCGTGGGCGCGGCGGGCGAGGGCTTCAAGGTGGCCATGCGCACGCTCGATGTGTTCCGCACGTCGGTGGCCGCCGCCTCGCTGGGCTTTGCGCGCCGCGCGATGGACTCGGGGCTAGACCGCGCCACCACGCGCAAGATGTTTGGCGGCGTGCTGGGCGACCACCAGCTCACCCAAGCCAAGCTGGCCCAGATGGCCACCACCATCGACTCGGCCGCCTTGCTCACCTACCGTGCCGCGTGGATGCGCGACCAGGGCCACAACGTCACCCGCGAGGCGGCGATGGCCAAGATGGTGGCCACCGAAGGTGCGCAGCAGGTGATCGACGCGGCCGTGCAGCTGTGGGGCGGCCTGGGCGTGGTGAGCGGCCAGCCGGTGGAGACGCTGTACCGCGAGATCCGCGCGCTGCGCATCTACGAGGGCGCCACCGAGGTGCAGCAGCTCATCATTGGCCGCGACCTGATGCGCGCGGCATCGGCCTGAGTGAAGGAGCCTGCGATGGCCTCTGCCCACACCGACACCTTTGCCCGCGACCGGCTGCCGCCGCCCGAGCAGCAGCCAGCGTTCATTTACGAGCTGCCGGCGCTGCAGTTCCCGGCCCAACTGAATTGCGCCACCGAGTTGCTGGACCGGCACATCGCCGAGGGCCGGGGCGACCGCCTGTGTATCCAGGCCCCCGGCGGCCTGCGCTGGACCTACGCCGACCTGCAGGAGAAGGCCAACCGCATCGCCCACGTGCTGGTGCAGGACATGGGCCTGGTGCCCGGCAACCGCGTGCTGCTGCGCGCCCCCAACAACCCCATGCTGGCGGCCTGCTGGTTCGCGGTGATGAAGGCCGGCGGCATCGCAGTGGCCACCATGCCGCTGCTGCGCGCCAAGGAGCTCAAGGGCATCGTCGCCAAGGGTGAGGTGACGCATGCGCTGTGCGACGCGGCGCTGGCCGAGGAACTGCAGGCGGCGCAACCCGAGTGCCCGCAGCTGACGCAGGTGCGTTACTTCAACGACGCCGGCCCGGGTGGTTTGGAAGCCGCCATGGCGCTGAAGAGCCCGCAGTTCACGAACGTGGACACCGCCGCCGACGACACCTGTCTGCTGGCCTTCACCTCGGGCACCACCGGCGTGCCCAAGGCCACCATGCACTTCCATCGCGACGTGATGGCGGCCTGCGCCTGCTGGCCGCCGCATGTGCTGCGGCCCACGGCAGATGACATCTTCATCGGCAGCCCGCCGCTGGCCTTCACCTTCGGGCTGGGCGGCCTGCTGCTGTTCCCCATGAGCGTGGGGGCCTCCACCGTGCTGCTGGAAAAGGCCGGCCCGCCGCAACTGCTGGAAGGCATCAAGGACTTTGGCGCCACCGTGCTGTTCACCGCGCCCACCTCGTACCGCACGCTGGCGGCGCGTGGCATCGATTTGCGCCGCACACCGCTGCGCAAGTGCGTGTCGGCCGGCGAGGCGCTGCCGGCCTCCACCCGCACGCTGTGGCGCGAGGCCACCGGCATCGAGCTGATCGACGGCATCGGCGCCACCGAGCTGCTGCACATCTTCATCTCGGCCGACGAGGCCCATGCCCGCCCCGGCGCCACCGGCACCGTGGTGCCCGGCTACCGCGCCAAGGTGGTGGACGAGGCCATGAACGAAGTGCCCGTGGGCACCGTGGGCAAGCTGGCGGTGCAGGGCCCCACCGGCTGCCGCTACCTGGCCGACGAGCGCCAGAAGGGCTATGTGCGCGGCGGCTGGAACCTCACTGGCGACGCCTACCTGATGGACGCCGACGGCTACTTCCACTACCAGGCGCGCACCGACGACATGATCATCTCGGCTGGCTACAACATCGCCGCGCCCGAGGTGGAAGACGCGCTGATGGCCCACCCGGCCGTGGCCGAGGTGGGTGTGACCGGCGTGGCCGACGACGAGCGCGGCCAGATCGTGAAGGCCTTCGTGGTGCTGCGCCCGGGCCAGTTGGCGAACGACGCGATGGCGAAGACGCTGCAAGACTTTGTGAAGCAGACCGTGGCGCCCTACAAGTACCCGCGGGCGGTGGAGTTTGTGGAAAAACTGCCCCGCACGCAGACCGGCAAGCTGCAGCGCTTCAAGCTGCGTGAACCCTTTTGACCGAGCCCCCAGGAGAACAACCGATGACCAAGACCGTGCTGCAGCCCGCCACCTGGGCCGCCCCCAAGGGCTATGCCAACGGCGTGGCCGCCACTGGGCGCCTGGTGTTCGTGGCCGGCCAGATCGGCTGGAACGCCCAGTGCCAGTTCGAGAGCGACGACCTGGTGGCCCAGGTGAAGCTGGCCCTGCAGAACGTCAAGGCCGTCCTGGCCGAGGCCGGCGGCGAGCCCGCCCACATCTGCCGCATGACCTGGTACCTGCTGGACCGGCGCGAGTACATAGCGCGCGCCCGCGAGATCGGCCAGGCCTACCGCGAGGTGCTGGGCCGCGAGTTCGCCATCGCCATGACGGCGGTGCAGGTGGCCGGCCTGGTGGAAGAGCGCGCCAAGGTGGAGATCGAGGTGACGGCGGTGGTCCCGGGCTAACCCCGAGAGGGAGGAGCGGAACTCGCCGGGCTATCCTTGGTCTGTTGCAGACCACCTCATTGCCAGCCGCCCGGCCTGGCCACCACCCATGCGCTTGCTCCCCCGCCATGCCGCGCTGCTCATCGCTGGCAGCCTTTCGGTTTCGGTCCTCGCCGCCCCAGCCGCCAGCCCGCCGCTGGTGCGCCAAGTGGAGGGCATCAGTGAATACCGGCTGCCCAACGGGCTGCAGGTGCTGCTGATTCCCGACGCGTCCAAGCCCACCGTGACGGTGAACGTCACCTACCGCGTGGGCAGCCGCATGGAGGGCGCCGGCGAGACCGGCATGGCGCACCTGCTGGAGCACCTCATGTTCAAGACCACCAAGGCGCATGCCAACGTGGGGGCCGAGCTGAGCAAGCTGGGCATGGACTTCAACGGCACCACCAGCACCGACCGCACCAACTACTACGAGACCTTCCCCGCCAAGCCCGAGCTGCTGAGCTGGGCGCTGAAGACCGAGGCCGACCGCATGACCGGCGCCAAGGTGCTGCGCAAGGACCTCGACAGCGAGATGACGGTGGTGCGCAATGAGATGGAGGCCGGTGAGAACGACCCCATCCGCATCCTCATCGAACGCACGCACGCGGCGGCCTACCAGTGGCACGCCTACGGCCGCAGCACCATAGGCGCACGGGCCGACGTGGAGAACGTCGATATTTCCAACCTGCAGGCCTTCTACCGCAAGTACTACCAGCCCGACAACGCCACCTTGGTGGTGGCCGGTGCCTTCGACGCGGCCAAGGCGCTGCAACAGATCAGCACCGAGTTCGGCCGCCTGCCCAAGCCCACCCGCAAGCTCACCCCCACCTACACGCTGGAGCCGGTGCAGGAGGGCGAGCGCGAGGTCACGCTGCGCCGCATCGGCGGCCAGCAGGCGGTGTTCGCGGCGTACCACATCCCGGCCATGGCGCACCGAGACTACGCGGCCTTCGAGATCATCGCCACGGCCCTGTCCGACACGCCCAACGGCCGCCTGCACAAGCGCCTGGTGGAAGCCGGCAAGGGCACCCAGGTGTTCGGCTGGGCCTCGCGCAACGTTGAGCCCGGCCTGCTGAACCTGGCCGTGGTGATGAAAAAGGAAGACTCGGTGGACGAGGCGCAGCGCATCTTGCTCGACACCATCGAAGGCCTGGCCAAGGAGCCGGTGACCGCCGACGAACTCAAGCGCGCCCAGTTGCAATGGGTGCGTGACCTGGACAAGGTCATGTCCGACCCGCAGGCGCTGTGCGTGGCGCTGTCCGAAACCATTGCCGCCGGCGACTGGCGCCTGCTGCTGGGCCTGCGCGACCGGGTGCAGGCCATCACGCTGGACGAGGTGAACGCCGTGGCGCGCACCTGGGTGCTGTCCACCAACCGCAACCTGGGTCGCTTCTACGCCACCGAGGCGCCGCAGCGCACGCCGCTGGCCGAGCGCGTGGACGCCGAGAAGGCGCTGGCCGACTTCAAGCCGCGCGAGGCCGTGGCGGCCGGCGAGGTGTTCGACGCCAGCACCGCCAACATCGACAAGCGCACCGAACGCTACACCCTGCCTTCGGGCCTGAAGGTGGCCCTGCTGCCCAAGAAGACCCGCGGCGAGACCGTGGAGCTGACGCTGAACCTGCACTTCGGCAACCTTGATAGCCTGCAAGGCCAGCGCGCGGTGGCCGGCACCGTGGGCGCCATGCTGCCCATGGGCACGAAGACCAAGACCCGGGCCCAGGTCAGCGACGCTTTTGACGCGCTGAAAACCGAGTGGCACGTGGGGGCCAGCGCCCTGGACGGCGCCAACGCCGGCCTGAGCACCAAGCGCGCCCAACTGGTGCCTGCGCTCACGCTGCTGGCCGAGGTGCTGCGCGTGCCCGCCTTCCCTGCGGCCGAGTTCGAGCAGCTCACACGCCAGAGCATCGGCAGCCTGGAGCAGGCCGCGCAAGACCCGCAGGCGGTGGCCTCGCGTGCGCTGGAACAGGCGCTCAGCGCCCGCTACCCGAAGGGCGACCCGCGCCGCGTGGGCAGCTTCGAGGACGGCATCGCGACGCTCAAGGCGCTCAAGCTCGACGACGTGAAGGCCTTCCACGCCGCGCAGTGGGGCGCCGAGCACGGCGAGCTGGCCATCGTGGGCGATTTCGACCCGGCCGCCATCAAGCCGGTGATCGCCAAGCTGCTGGGCGACTGGCGTTCGCCCCAGGCCTATGCCCGCGTGCCCAAGCCGGCCGCCGAGCAGACCGGCCTGCGGGTGACCAACACCCTGAAGGACAAGCCCAACGCCATGGCCCTGGGCCTGCTGCCGCTCAAGCTCAGCGACGACGATGCCGACTACGCCGCGCTGCAGGCGGCCGTGCAGGTGCTGGGCGCCAGCGGTTTCGACTCGCGCCTGCTGACGCGCCTGCGGCAGAAGGACGGCCTCTCGTACGGCGCCGGGGCTGGCCTGAACGCATCCAGCTTCGAGCCCTCGGCCAGCGTGTACTTCTACGCCATCTTCGCGCCCGAGAACCTGGCCAAGGTGGAGCAGGGCTTCGCCGAGGAACTGCAGCGCTTCGTGAAGGACGGCATCACGGCGGCCGAACTGGCCAACGCCAAGAAGTCCATCCAGGCCGGCAGCGACACCTGGCGCGCCAGCGACAGCGGCGTGGCTGGCGGCTGGCTGGGCCACCTGGAGCGGGGCCGCAGCTTCGCCTGGAACGGCACGCTCGACGCCAAGGTGCAGGCGCTGACCGTGGAGCAGGTGAACGCGGCCATCCGCAAGTGGATCGCGCCGGCGAACGTGAACTGGTCGCTGGCAGGGGAATTGGACAAGGCGCGCTGACGACGCCGTCAGATCTGCGCCCTGTCATGCCCGCGCAGGCGGGCATCCAGGTCTTTTCGAGTCAGCCGAAGATGGATTCCCGCCTGCGCGGGCATGACGAGAAGGACTGCGGGAATGACGTCCTCGCCCACTGGCCTCAGGTCAGCGGCGGCATACCGTGCAGTGCGCGGGCGCGGCTGCAGGCCTCGTCGCCGCGGCCCAGCGGCGCCAGCATGCCGAACTCGCGGCAAGGGGCCGGGCGCCACTCGTAGATGCCGCAATGGGCTTTGGTGCCCACCGTGCCCACCAGGGCCGCGCAACGCGGCTGGGCGTGGTCGGTGCCGCGCATGCGGGCTGTGAAGTCGTTGACCTCCACGGCCAGGCCGTCGGGCACCACGCCGCCTTGGCTCTGCAGTTCGTTGCAGGCGAAGTCGACGCGGAAGCTGGCGCAACAGGCGCCGCAGCGCACGCAGGGGTTCTCCGGGCCGCTCACTGTGGCACTGTTCAGAACGGCACGTAGTCGTCGTCGTCGGGCCGGCTGGACCCCACCGCACGCACGACCGTGACGGTGCAGTCGGACTGCGCCACCACCTGCGACGAGACGCTGCCCAGGTAGCGCCGCAGGGCCGAGTTGCCGCGCGCGCCCATCACGATGTGGTCCACCTGGTTGCGGCGCGCGAACTCGACGATGGCGGTGGCGGCGTCGGGCGCTTCCAGCACGTGGAAGGTCAGCCGCCCGTCGTCCAGGTTCAGCGCCTTGCTGATGGGCCGCGCCCAATGCTTGAGGTTGACCAGTTGCTTCACGTGCACGCTGTGGCCGTCTTTGTCGACCAATTCGTCCATGCCGATGCGGGCCGTCTTCATCACGCTCACGCAGGCCAGCCGGGCGCCGGGCTCGGTGAGCACGATGCGGCGTACGGTCTCGCGCAACTTTTCCAGCAGCACCGAGGACGCGCTGTCGATGTCCACCGCGGCCATGATGATGGCGTTCTGGCTCATCAGCTCCGAGGTGCTGACCGGGCGGGTCTCGGGTTCGTTGCCCAGCGCGAAGAACCAGCGCTTCATGCGGGTGAAGGCGCCGCTGCGGGTGAGCCGCTCGGCGCGCTTGGTGAGCGGTACCTGGGTCGGGTCCTGCAGGGCCAGCGAGAGCTGCGCGGCGCTTTGCCAGCGCAGCTCGGGGTTCACCTCCAGGCACTTGAGGATGATCTCTTGCAGCCAGGGCGGGCAATCCGAACGGATGGCGCGAGGCGGCACCGGCTCCACGTAGAGGCGCTTGCGCAGGCCGTTCACCGAGGTGGGGGCGCCGAAGGGGCGCTCGCCGGTGGTGAAGTGGTACAGCATCACCCCCAGGGCGTAGATGTCGCTGCGCGGGTCGTTGCGCACGAACTGCACCTGTTCGGGCGACATGTAGGGCCCGGTGCCCATGGGCAGGGTGAACTCTTCGTCCAGCAGGTCGGGCAGGTGGTCGTGGCGCGAAAGACCGAAATCGATCAGCACGGCCGTGCCGTCGGGGCGGAACAGGATGTTGCTGGGCTTGATGTCCAGGTGCACCACGTGCTGGCGGTGCAACTCGTGCAGGGCCACGGCCACGCGCGAGCCAATCTCGACCACCTCGTCGAAGGCCAGCGGGGCCTGGTCCAGGCGCGGGCGCAGCGTGTCGCCCGGGATGTGCTCCATCACGATGTGGGGCTGGCGGGTGAAATCGCCCTTGGCCACGAACTTGGGCACGTGCGGTCCGCTGAGGGTGGGCATGATCATGCGTTCGACCTCGAAGCCGACGATGCTGGCCGGGTCTTCGCCGCCCTTGATGCGCGGCACCTTCATGATCAGAGGCATCGCGTTCGCGTCGGCCACGGGCTGGCCGTCGGCGTCCACGCGCAGCACGCGCCACATCGTGGCCATGCCCCCCTGGTGCAGGCGCTCCTCCAGGCGGTAGTGGTCGATGACCTGGCCCACCGCCAGCACACGCGGGCCCGATTCGGGCAGCGCGCTCAGGCCGGGCGCGCCGCTGTAGCTGGCGCTACTGTCCATGGGCGAGGCGTTCGGCCAGGCGCTCGGGCAGGCCGGCGGCGCGGATCTTGGCGGCGGCGGTTTCCACGTCGTAGGGCACGCGGTAGAAGGTCAGGGTCTGGTCGCCGGTGTGGAACATGGCGTAGCAGGCAGCGGGGTTGCCGTCGCGCGGCTGGCCGGCCGAGCCGGGCACCACCAACCACTGGCGGTGCGGCGGCAGGGGGATGGCCACGTCGGGCGTGGGCACGAAATCGCCCGCCTTGCCGGTGCCCGAGAGGTGGAACAGCTTGGGCTCGTGCATGTGGCCACAGAAGGTGTAGTGGCAGGTGGTGGCGTGCAGGCTGCGCACGGCCTCGATGCGGCCCTGGATGTACTCCCACTCGCTGGGCGCGAAGGCGTTGGCGTGCACGAAGAGCATGTCGCCCTCGGTGTGCGACATGGGCCGGCTGGTGAGGAAGGCCATCTGCGCTTCGTTGAGCTGCGAGCGGGTCCAGTCGACCACCTGGCGTGCCTCGGGGCGCATGTTGGGCGAGGCGGCTTCGGCCACGCCGGCGTCGTGGTTGCCGTTGACGGCGATGGCGCCGCGCTCCACATAGGCCTGAACGGTGTCGATGACCCAGCCCGGGTCGGCGCCGTAGCCCACGTAGTCGCCCAGAAAGGCGTAGCGCTCGGCGCCCTGAGCCTTGGCATGCTCCAGCACGGCCTCCACCGCTTCGCGGTTGGCGTGCAGATCGGTGATCAGCGCGAGTTTCATGATGTTCTCTTGTCTCCTGCTGAGCACTGTGCGCCGCTGGCCTGACGGCTGCCTGATCAAAGTCAAGCCGGCGGCGCCGTCTCAGCCGATGCGACCCAGCAGCAGGTATTCCATCAGCGCCTTTTGCACATGCATCCTGTTTTCAGCCTCGTCCCACACCACCGACTGCGGGCCGTCGATGACCTCGGCCGTCACCTCCTCGCCGCGGTGGGCGGGCAGGCAGTGCATGAACAGCGCGTCGGGCTGGGCCACGGCCATCATCTCGGCGTCCACGCACCAGTCGGCAAAGGCCTTGATGCGGGCCTCGTTCTCGGCCTCGTAGCCCATGCTGGTCCACACGTCGGTGGTGACCAGGTGGGCGCCGCGGCAGGCGTCGAGCGGGTTCTTGAAAACCTTGTAGCAGCCGGCATTGGAGATGCCGGCCACCTTGGGGTCGACCTCGTAGCCGCTGGGGGTGCTGACGTGCACGGTGAAGCCCAGGATCTCGGCGGCCTGCAGCCAGGTGTTGGCCATGTTGTTGCCGTCGCCCACCCAGGCCACCACCTTGCCTTTGAGGCCGTCGAGGTCGTAGCCGCGCGCGCCCAGGGCGGCTCGATGTTCGAGGTAGGTGAACAGGTCGGCCAGGATCTGGCAGGGGTGGAACTCGTTGGTCAGGCCGTTGATGACGGGCACGCGCGAGTGCGCGGCGAAGCGCTCGATCTTGGTCTGCTCGAAGGTTCGGATCATCACCAGATCCACCATGCGGCTGATGACGCGGGCCGAATCGTCGATGGGCTCGGCGCGGCCCAACTGGCTGCCGTCGGTGGTGAGGTGCACCACCGAGCCGCCCATCTGGTACATGCCGGCCTCGAAGCTCACGCGGGTGCGGGTGCTGGCCTTTTCGAAGATCATGGCCAGCGTGCGGTCGGCCAGCGGCGTGTAGCGCTCGTAGTTCTTGAAGCGGCTCTTGATGATGCGGGCGCGCTCGAACAGGTAGGCGTATTCCTCGGCCCGGAAATCCTTGAACTGGAGGTAGTGCTTCATGAGGCTGTGTCCCGGTTTCATGGCTGGGGCTCGGCGAGGAAGGTCTTGATCACCGGCACCAGCAGGCCGACGATCTCGTCGGCTTCGGCCTGGCTGAGGATGAGCGGCGGCACCAGGCGCACCACGCTGTCGGCGGTGACGCTGAGCAGCAGGCCGGCCTGCATGGCGCGCGTCAGGATGACGCCGCAGGGGCGGTCGAGTTCGATGCCCAGCATCAGGCCCAGGCCGCGCACTTCCTTCACGCCTTTCACGCCCGCCAGTTCGCGCTCCAGCGCGGCCTTGAGGTGGGCGCCAACGCGCGCGGCGTTGCCCATGATGTCGTCGGCCAGCATGATGTCCAGCGTTTCGATGCCGGCACGCATCGAGAGCGGGTTGCCGCCGAAGGTGGTGCCGTGGTTGCCGGGGCCCAGGATGGTCTTGGCCTTCTCGCCGACCACGATGGCGCCGATGGGCACGCCCGAGCCCAGGCCCTTGGCCAGCGGCATCACGTCGGGTTTGATATCGGCCCACTGGTGGGCAAACCACTTGCCCGTGCGGCCGATGCCGCACTGCACTTCGTCGAGCATCAGCAGCCAGCCCTGTTCGTCGCAGATTTGGCGCACTTCGCGCAGATAGTCCCAGCGGGCCGGGTTGATGCCGCCTTCGCCCTGGATGGTTTCCAGAAACACGGCCACCACGTTGGGGTTGCACTCGGCCACTTCGCGCACGGCGGCGGCGTCGTTGAAGGGCACGCGCACGAAGCCTTCCACCAGCGGGCCGAAGCCTTCCTGCACCTTGGGGTTGCCCGTGGCCGAGAGCGTGGCGATGGAGCGGCCGTGGAAGGCCTTGTCGAACACGATGACCTCGGGCTTGGTGATGCCCCTGTCATGGCCGTACTTGCGGGCGATCTTCAGTGCGCCCTCGTTGGCTTCCAGGCCGGTGGAGCAGAAGAAGGCGGCTGAGAGGCCCGAGAGTTCGCAGAGCCGCTTGGCCAGGGCTTCCTGCAGCGGGTTCTCGTAGTAGTTCGAGCAGTGGATGAGCTTCGCCGTCTGCTCTTGCAGGGCTGGCACCAGCTTGGGGTGGGCATGCCCCAGCGTGTTCACCGCGATGCCGCCCAGGCCGTCGATGTAGCGTCGGCCTTCGGTGTCCCAGACGCGGCAGCCTTGGCCATGCGACAGCGCGATCGGCAGGCGGCCATAGGTGTTCATCACGTGGGGCATCGAGGCGGTCATCCACTCACTCCAAATTGGAAAAAGGAAAAGAAAAGGGCCGGCACTGACCTGTATGTCACGCACCAGCCCTGCGAAATTCTAAATCCAGCCATCAAACGGCCGAAGTACACGACTCGTCCACTTGGAGGTTCAGGTCATGTTTGCTGCGCCGCAACACGCGCAGGGCACAATACGCCCTGAACCCATGGCACCCAACTTGCGTGCCAATTTGACAGCGTCGTGCCAGCCTGGAACGGTACGCTTCATCCCTTTCTCTGCGAACCTGACCAACCCCGTGACCAAGCCCCGCGAAGTCTTCATCCAAGGCATCACCAAAGAGGGAAGAGCATTTCGCCCCAGCGATTGGGCCGAGCGCCTGGCCGGCGCCTTGTCGAGTTTTCGACCGGGGCGTGCGCGTCCGGGTCTGGCCGCCCATATCAGTTACTCGCCCTACTGCGTGCCGCGGGTCATCAACGGCGTGAAGTGCGTGATCGTCAACGAGGCGCTGCGAGACCTCGAACCCATGGCTTGGGATTTCGTGATGGGCTTTGCCCGCGACAACGAACTGCAAGTGATCGAGGCCTGCCTGCTGCCTGAGGTTCCCGGACGGGGCTGAAACCCCATGCGTCCTGGGCGGCGCGCCATGAAAAAAGCCCCGCAGTGCGGGGCTTTTGTCTTTCCACCTGGAAACTGGTGTCAGGCGGCGAGCGCCTTGACCTTGGCCGACAGGCGGCTCTTGTGGCGGGCAGCCTTGTTCTTGTGGAACAGCCCCTTGTCGGCGATCGAGTCGATCACGCTTTGGGCTGTCTTGAACGTGGCAGCAGCCAAGGTCTTGTCGCCGGCGGCAACAGCCTTGAGTACGTTCTTGATCGAGGTGCGGAACTTGGAACGCAGCGAAGTGTTCGCGGCGTTCAGCTTGACGTCCTGGCGGGCGCGCTTGCGGCCCGAGGCCAGGCGCACGGTGCGCTTCTTGGCTTTGGAGGAGGTGGCCATGCTTCTTGGGGTTATCCAGGTGGGGTAAAGACTGTCGAGTATAGCATTCCCTGAACAGGTCTGGCAAGGTGCTGCTGGGCGAAGCAGGTGGGCTTCCTATAATCGTCGCTTCCCCACGCTTACTCTGCCTTGACGTGCTTTGCGCCCGGGCCCGCTGATGAACCTGCTCAAGGCTGCCTCGACCGTTTCCCTGTGGACCATGCTGTCGCGCATCACCGGGCTGGTCAGCTACCAGTTGATCAACGCGGCCTTTGGCGCCACGGCCCAGACCGACGCCTACGTGGTGGCGTTTCGCATCCCCAACCTGTTGCGCCGGCTGTTCGGCGAGGGGGCATTCTCGGCAGCCTTCGTACCCATCCTGGCGGCCACACGGGCCAAGGACGGTGACGACTCCACGCGCTCGCTGATCAACGCCGTGGCCACGGTGCTGTTCTGGGCCTTGTTCGTCACCTGCGTGGCGGGGGTGCTGGCAGCGCCGGTGCTGGTGTGGATGTTCGGTGCCGGCCTGAAGGAGCTGGATCTGGCGGTGGTGATGACGCGCTGGATGTTCCCCTACATCGGTTTCATGTCGCTGGTGGCGCTGTCGGCTGGCGTGCTCAACACCTGGAAGCGCTTCGCCGTGCCGGCCGCCACGCCGGTGCTGCTGAACCTCTCGGTCATCTCGGCCTCGCTGTTCCTGGCACCCTGGCTGAGCCGCCACGGTATCGCGCCCATCCACGCGCTGTCAGGCGGCGTGCTGCTGGGTGGTGCGCTGCAACTGGGCATCCAGATTCCGGCCCTGCTGCGCATCGGCTGCCTGCCGCGCATCGGCCTCACCCCGGCCCGCCTGCGCGAGGCCTGGGCCCACGAGGGGGTGCACCGCGTGCTGCGCCAGATGGGGCCGGCGCTGCTGGGCGTGTCGGTGGCGCAGATCTCGCTGTTGATCAACAGCCAGATCGGCTCGCACCTGGGGGAGGGCGCGGTGTCGTGGATCTTCAACGCCGACCGCTTGATGGAACTGCCCACCGCCATCCTGGGCGTGGCCCTGGGCGTCGTGCTGATCCCTGGCCTCTCCGCCTTGCGCGCCAAGGGCGACGATGCCGGCTATTCGGCCCAGCTTGACTGGGGCCTGCGCTTGGCGGCGATGCTGTCGCTGCCTTGCTCGGTGGCCTTGCTGGTGTTTGCCGACCCCATCATTGCGGTGCTGTTCCACAACGGCAAGTTCAGCGCCCAAGCGGTGCACATGAGCGGCCTGGCGTTGCAAGGCTACGGCGTCGGTTTGGTGGGTTTGATTGCCGTGAAGGTGCTGGCGCCCGGCTTTTACGCCAAGCAGGACATCCGCACGCCGGTGCGCATCGCTGTGATGGTGCTGGTCTGCACCCAACTGATGAACCTGATGTTCGTGCCTTGGCTGCGGCATGCCGGCCTCACGTTGTCGATCAGCCTGGGGGCCCTGGTCAACGCCTTCTGGCTCTACCGCGGCCTCAAGGCCCAGGGCCTGTACCGACCCACGGCGGGCTGGGGCGGCTTCATGGCCCGGGTGGTGCTGGCCTGTGCGGTGATGGGCGGCTGGCTGGTCTGGGTGGCCGGCCGCGTTGATTGGATCGCCCTGGGCCAGCACAAGCTGGAGCGAGCCGGCCTGCTGGCGGGCGGTATCGCGGTGGCCTGCATGCTGTACTTCGCCACGCTGCTGGCCACCGGCCTGAACCTGCGCCAGTTCGCCAAGCGGGTCTGATCTGCGGGTTTCCCCCTCGGGGTCAAACGCCTATCGTGGCCGCGAACCGCGCCCTACACTGGGCCGATGAGTATGCCGCTGCACCTGGATCTGCCCAGTCCTCTGGCGTACTTTGCCTCGCTGGTGGTCGAGGACGATGGCTTCTCCACACTGGAGGTGGCGATCACCCTGGGTCAGGACGCCGACCCTGCACTGGATCCGCAAGCTGTTCTGCTGGAAGTGGATGTTCTGGCCGAGCGGCTGCGCCGCCGCTTGCCGGCCGACGCCAGCCCCACACACCGGGTGCAATTGCTCAACCGGTTCTTCTTTCGGGAATTGGGCTTCGCTGGCAACCCCAACGATTTCGAGAATCCCGACAACAGCTATCTGCACCGTGTGCTGCAAACCCGTCGCGGTCTCCCCGTGTCGCTGGCGGTGCTGTATGTGGAACTGGCCCAGCAGATCGGGCTGCGGGCCGGCGGGGTGTCGTTCCCCGGGCACTTCCTTGTCAAGCTGCGCATGCCCTATGGCGAGGTGGTGATCAACCCGGTCAATGGTGAATCTCTCTCGCGCGCCCGGTTGGACGAGTGGCTGGAGCCCTACCGGCGGGCCCAGGGCGCCGCTGCCGACGCCGAGGCCCCGCTGGGCTTGTACCTGCGCACGGCACTGCCGCGCGACATCATTGCCCGCATGCTGCGCAACCTCAAGCACGTGCACCGGCAGTCGGGCCACCTGGCCGGCCAACTGGCCGTGCAGGACCGGCTGGTCTGCCTGTTGCCCCAGGCTTGGGAGGAGTGGCGCGACCGCGGCCTGGCCCTGGCCGAGGCCCGTCGCACTGACGCTGCCTTGGCCGACCTGGCGGTCTACCTGCAGCATTCGCCTGTGGCGGCCGACGCTGCCGCCCTGCGGCGCCTGGTGAGTGAACTGCGGGGCACCCCTGAAGGCTCCGGTGCCTGAGGGGCGGCCTCAACACCTACAATGAAGCACTCGAGGCGCCTCCAGTTGGCAGGCGCCAGGTGGCGGCCACGGCACGCTGCCAACCCAGACGGCCAGCCCTTGGCCCGCTGAACCCAAGCACCGATGAACCTGACACCCGCCCAGCGCCAAACCGTGAGCTGGCTGCTGATCGCCGCAGCCTTGTTCGCCTTGCTGTGGCTGCTGGCGCCGGTGCTCACTCCGTTCCTGGTGGCGGCCGTGCTGGCCTACGCTTTGCAGCCTGCAGTGGAGAGCCTGGCTCGTCGGCGCGTGCCGCGCGTGCTGGCGGTGTCGTTGGTCGTGGTGTTGGCCGGCGTGTTCGCGCTGGCGCTGCTGCTGCTGATCGTGCCCATCCTGGCGCGCGAACTGCCCATGCTGCGCGAGCAGATCCCCCTGGGCGTGGAGCGTCTGGGCCGCCTCCTCACGCCCTGGCTGGCGCAACTGGGCCTGAACGCGCCGCTGGACATGGCCGGCCTCAAGTCCATGCTGATGAAGGCCCTGAGCGGCAACCTCGAAGACTGGGCCACCACGCTGCTGAGCTCGGCTCGCATCGGCGGCAGCATCGTGCTCACCGTGGTGGGCAACCTTGTGCTGGTGCCGCTGGTGCTGTTCTATTTGCTGTTGGACTGGCCGCAGACCATGGCCAGGCTGCGCCACCTGGTGCCGCCGCGCCTGCGCGAGCCGGTGGACAGCTTTCTGGGCGAGTGCGACGAGTTGCTGGGTCAGTACCTGCGTGGCCAACTGCTGGTGATGCTCTGCCTGGCGCTCTGGTACACGGTGGCGCTGGCCATCGCGGGGCTGGAACTGGCCTTGCCTGTGGGCCTGTTCACCGGGCTGCTGGTTTTCATCCCCTACCTGGGTTTCGGCCTGGGCCTGCTGCTGGCACTGCTCACCGCGCTGCTGCAGTTCAGCGGCCTGTACGGCCTGGCCGTGGTGGCGGTGGTGTTTGGGCTGGGCCAATTGCTGGAGAGCTTCTTCCTCACACCGCGCCTGGTGGGCGAACGCATCGGCCTGAGCCCGCTGGCGGTGATCTTTGCCCTGTTGGCCTTTGGGCAGTTGTTCGGTTTTGTGGGCGTGCTGGCGGCGCTGCCGCTCTCGGCCCTAGCCATGGTGGCCGGGCGGCGTGTGCTCAAGCGCTATCTGGCCAGCGGGCTGTACCACGGATGAAGCAGATTCCCCTGGCCATCGCGGTGGACACCGAGCCCGACTTCGAGCATTTCGTGGCCGGCGACAACCTGCTGGCGCTGCAGGCGCTGAGCAGCCTGAAGCTGCCCTCGCCACCGGTCTACCTCTGCGGCCCGGCCGGTGCTGGCAAAACCCACTTGCTCAGCGCCCTGGCACGCCAGCTTAGGCTGCAGGGCGGGCGCTGCGGTTGGTTCAACGCCGACGACCCGCTGCCCTGGACCTTCGACGAAGGCTGGCAACTGGTGGTGATCGACGGTGCCGACCGGCTGGATGAACTGCACCAGCACGCCGCCTTCAGCCTGTTCGTCGATGCCGCCACCTTCGGCGTGCAGATGGCCTCGGCCGGCCGCCTGCCGCCCGTGGACCTGCCGGTGCGCGAAGACTTGCGCACCCGCTTCGGCTGGGGCCCGGTGTTCGCGCTGCGGCCGCTGGACGAGGCCGGCACCCGCGCCGCGCTGCGCCGCGAGGCCGACCAGCGTGGCATCTTTCTCTCGGACGAGGTGATGGACTACCTGCTCACCCGCTTCTCGCGCGACTTGACCTCACTGATGGCGCTGCTGCGCCGGCTCGACCGCTTCTCGCTGGCCGAGCGCCGCGCAGTGACCGTGCCCTTGCTGAAGAAAATGGTGGCCGAGGAGGCCGACCCCGCCGATGACCCAATCCTGCCCCAAGGGCAACCTGCATGAAACTGGCCCTGTTTGACCTGGACGGCACGCTGCTGCCCACCGATTCCGACCACTCGTTCGGCGAATTCATGGTCGCCATCGGCTGGGCCGACGGCGAACGCTGGCGCGCCCGCAACCAGCATTTTTACGAGCAGTACCAGGCCGGCTGCCTGAACCTGGCCGAGTACGTGGACTTCGCCACCTCGGTCTGGCGCAGCCGCCCTGGGCCTGAGGCTGAGGCCGCCCGCGAGCGCTTCATGCGCGAGGTGATTGCGCCGCAGATCAAGCCGGCAGCCATTGCCCTGGTGCGTGGCCACCTCGACGCGGGCGATGTGGTGGCGGTGGTGACGGCCACCAACGAGTTCGTCACGCGGCCCATCGCCAGCGCCTTTGGGGTCAAGACCCTGCTGGCGGTGGAACTGGCGCGCGACGCGGCAGGCCAGTTGAACGGCCAGATCCACGGCGTGCCCACCTTCCGCGAAGGCAAGGTCACGCGGGTCAAGGCCTGGCTGGCCGCCCAGGGCCGCCAGTTCAGTGATTTCGACGACGTGCTGTTCTACAGCGATTCCACCAACGACCTGCCCCTGCTGGAGGTGGTGCCCACGCCCGTGGCCACCAACCCCACGCCGGCCCTGGCCGCCATCGCCGCCGAACGTGGCTGGCGCACCCTCAACCTGTTTGACACACCATGATCCGCAAATTCATCGACAAGCTGATGGGCAAGTCGCCCAGCGAAGCCGCACCCACCAAGGCCGGCAGCATTCCCCTGGGCAAGCGGGTGGAAGTGCCGGCCAACGAGCACGGCATCGACCCTGCCTTGCTGGACGAGCGCGCCGTGCGCGTGGTCACCACGCTGCAGGACGCCGGCTACACCGCTTTCGTGGTGGGGGGCGCGGTGCGCGACCTGCTGGTGGGGCGCCGCCCGAAAGACTTCGACGTGGCCACCAACGCCACGCCCGAGCAGGTCAAGGGCCTGTTCCGCCGTGCTTTCATCATCGGCCGGCGCTTTCGCATCGTCCACGTCATCCACGGCCGCGGCCGCGACCACGAGGTGATCGAGGTCTCCACCTTCCGCGCCTACATGGACAACGCCGCTACCGAGGCGGTGGCGGGCAACGAGAAGACCGCCAAGGACGAGATCGCCAGCAAGAGCCACGCCGTAGACGCCAGCGGGCGCGTGCTGCGCGACAACGTCTGGGGCCCGCAGATCGAGGATGCGGCGCGGCGCGATTTCACCATCAACGCCATGTACTACGACCCACGCTCGCAGACCGTGGTCGACTACCACCACGGCCTGAAAGACATGAAGGCGCAAACCCTGCGCATGATTGGCGATCCCGAGACCCGCTACCGCGAAGACCCGGTGCGCATCCTGCGCGTGGTGCGCTTTGCCGCCAAGCTGGGCTTCAAGATCGAGCCCAAGACGCAGAAGCCCATCAAGGCGATGTCCAAGCTGCTGGCCAATGTGCCCATCTCGCGCATGTTCGACGAGATGATCAAACTGCTGCAGACCGGCCACGCGCTGGCCAGTCTGGAACAGCTCAAGCTCCAAGGCCTGGACCGTGGCGTGTTCCCGGTGCTGGACGCCGTGCTGAGCCAGACCGTGGCCGGCAGCCCGCGCGAGAAGTTTGTGCACCTGGCGCTGGCGGACACCGATCGCCGCGTTGGCGAGGGCAAGCCCGTGGCCCCCAGCTTCATGCTGGCATGCCTGCTGTGGCACGACGTGCTGGCCGGCTGGGAGCAGCGGCGCGAGCAGGGCGAGCCGGCGATGCCGGCACTGCAGCAGGCCATCGACGCGGTGTTCGATGCCCGCATCGGCGACATCTCGGGCCGAGGCAAGCTGGCCACCGACATGCGCGAGATCTGGATGATGCAGCCGCGCTTCGAGCGCCGCAGCGGCAGCCAGGTGTGGTCGCTGATCGAGCAGCCGCGCTTTCGCGCCGGGTTTGACTTCCTGCGCCTGCGGGCCGACGTGGGCGAGGCGCCGAACGAACTGGCCGAGTGGTGGGAGGACTTCTCGCTCGGCGACGAGGCCGAGCGCGAGGCGCTGATCGAGTTGGCCCGAGAGGCGCAGGCCAAGTCCGGCCACAAGCGCCCGCCTGCCGGCCCGCGTGCGTCGTCTGCAGCCCGTCCTGCGGTCGCGGCCTCTGATGCCGACGATGAGGAGGCACCGGCCAGTGCCGACGCACCGCGCAAGCGCCGCCGTCGCCGCCGCAAGCCGGCGGGGCAGGGCGGCGGGGCAGCGCCTGCGGGCGGCTCTGGCGAATGAACCAGGCGAGCGCTAGCGCCCAGCGTGCGTTCATCGGCCTGGGTGCCAACCTGGGTGACGCGTCCGGCACGGTGCGTGCCGCCTGGCAGGCGCTCTCAACGCTGCCCGGCTGCCGGGCCGTGGCCTGCTCCAGCCTGTACCGCACCGCACCGGTGGATGCCACCGGCCCCGACTTCATCAATGCCGTGGGCGTGCTGCAGACCTCGCTGAGCGCGCTGGCCCTGCTGGCCGAACTGCAGGCCTTGGAACTGCGCTTTGGCCGCGAGCGGCCCTACCGCAACGCCCCGCGCACGCTGGACCTGGACCTGCTGTTTCTTGGCGACCATGTGATGGACGATCCCGTGCTGACCCTGCCGCATCCGCGCCTGCACCAGCGCGCCTTTGCCTTGGTGCCGCTGGCCGAAGTGGCCCCAGGCCTGGTGTTGCCTGGCCTGGGACCCATTGAGCAGTTGCTGCCGGGCGTGGCCGATCAGGCTATCGAACGCTTGCCCGATTGAGACCTTGCCTCGATGAACCTGCTCACTTCGTTGCCCGTGTCGGTGCAGACCTTTGGCCTGCTGCTGCTGTCCAACCTGTTCATGACCTTTGCCTGGTACGGCCACCTCAAGCACCAAGCCGGCAAGGCTTGGTACGTGGCGGCCCTGGTGAGCTGGGGCGTGGCGCTGTTCGAGTACCTGCTGCAGGTGCCTGCCAACCGCATCGGCTACACCGGCGGCTACAGCCTGGCCCAGCTCAAAATTGCCCAGGAGGTGATCACCTTGGGGCTGTTCGTGCCGTTCGCGGTGTACTACATGGGCCAGCCGCTGAAGCTCGACTACCTCTGGGCCGGCCTGTGCCTGATGGGCGCGGTGTACTTCATCTTTCGCAGCTGAGTGTGCGTGGCCGCAAGGCAGGTGAGCAGCACCTCATTACAATGCCGGTGTGACACTGTCGTGACCGACCTGTGACTTCACGACCGGCGAGCCTGGCTCCCCGCACCCCCTGGCGGCCACACGCCACCTCGCCCGAGACCCACCCCTGAGGAGAACCGAATGTTTTTCGGCAAGCTGTTGCCCAAAGATGGCAACTTCTTCGAGCTGTTCAACCAGCACGGCCAATACATCGCAGAAGGCGCACGCTCTTTCATGTCGATGGTGCAGTACTACAGCACGCCCGATCTGCGCGAAAAATACGCCCGCGAGGTGGATGCTGCCGAACATGCCGCCGACAAGGTGACCGCCGAGGTCAACCGGCAACTGCACCGCACCTTCATCACACCCATTGACCGCGAGCAGATCCACGGTCTGATCAACGCCATGGACGACATCCTCGACCTGTTGCAGGACAGCAGCGAAGTGATGGCTTTGTACGACGTGCAGAACGTGACCGAAGACGTGCTGCGGCTGAGCGACATCTCGCTCAAGTGCTGCGAGCGCGTTCAACACGCGGTGTCGCTGCTGCCCAAGCTGGCCGAGCCTGAGGTCACCGAGGCCGCGCTCAAGACCTGCGAAGAGATTGACCGCCTCGAATCCGACGCTGACCGCGTGATGCGCAGCGCCATGTCGCGCCTGTTCCGCGAAGAGCAGGACACCCGCGAACTGATCAAGCTCAAGGCCATCTACGAACACCTGGAATCGATCTCTGATCGCTGCGAGGACGTGGCGAACCTGATCGAGGGCGTCGTCCTCGAGAACTCCTGATCTTCCGCGAAGGCACAGCTTAGCCATGGAAGCAGGTTCCATTGCATTCTGGGTCGTGGCCACGCTGGTTGTCCTGGCGTTGCTGTTTGACTTCATGAACGGGTTCCACGACGCGGCGAATTCCATCGCCACCGTCGTGTCCACCGGGGTGCTCAAGCCCCAGCAGGCGGTGCTCTTTGCCGCCTTCTTCAACGTCGTGGCCATCTCCATCTTCCAGCTGAAGGTGGCCAGCATGATCGGCAAGGGCATCGTCGAGCCCGGCGTGGTCGACCACCACGTGGTCTTTGGCGCGCTGATCGGCGCCATCACCTGGAACGTCATCACCTGGTGGTACGGCATCCCCTCGTCCAGCTCGCACGCCCTGATCGGCGGCATCATGGGCGCGGTGATGGCCAAGGCCGGTGTGGGCAAGCTGGTGGGCGCCGGCATCCTGAAGACCGTGGTCTTCATCTTCGTGTCGCCCTTCCTGGGCTTTGTGCTGGGTTCGCTGATGATGGTGCTGGTGGCCTGGATCTTCCGGCGCACCTCTCCGGTGCGGGTCGACCGCTGGTTCCGGCGTCTGCAACTGGTGTCGGCGGGCCTGTACTCACTGGGCCATGGTGGCAACGACGCGCAAAAGACCATCGGCATCATCTGGATGCTGCTGGTGGCCGCCGGCTACCTGTCGGCCGACGCGAAGGCGCCGCCCAACTGGGTGATCTGGAGCTGCTACACGGCCATCGGCATGGGCACCATGTTCGGCGGCTGGCGCATCGTCAAGACCATGGGCCAGCGGCTCACCAAGCTCAAGCCCGTGGGCGGCTTCTGCGCCGAAACCGGTGGCGCCATCACGCTGTTCCTGGCCACGGCGCTGGGCATCCCGGTGTCCACCACGCACACCATCACCGGCGCCATCGTGGGCGTGGGTTCGGTGCGCAGCGCAGGTTCGGTGCGATGGGGCCTGGCCAGCAACATCGTCTGGGCCTGGATCTTCACCATCCCCGCTGCCGCCTTCGTGGCCGGCATGTTCTATTGGCTCAGCACCCTGCTGTTCTGAGCCCTCCGCACTTGAACGGTGGCCAGGCCTCCGTTCAGTGCATATAATCCCAGGTTTTCGGCAACGGTCGCCCTGCCTTGGGCGGCGTATCTACGGGGCCGGATTGGGCCGGTGGTTGGGTTTCGTGCCCGTCATCACCGGCATTGGAGGGGCCAGTCTCGATGTGTCTCCGAGGCTTGGTCGCTCACCAGCACAGTTTTCAAGGAACGACAAATGGTCGTGATTCGCCTTTCCCGCGGTGGCTCCAAGAAGCGCCCGTTCTACAACCTGGTTGTTGCCGATTCGCGCGAGCGTCGTGACGGCCGCTTCATCGAGCGTGTGGGTTTCTACAACCCCGTCGCATCCGAAGGTGAAGAAGGTCTGCGCGTGGCGCAAGACCGTGTCACCTACTGGATCGGTGTTGGCGCCCAGCCCTCCGGCACCGTGCTGCGTCTGGTCGCCCAGGCCAAGGCCAAGGCTGCCGCCTGAGCCCACAGGCCAGGGCAGTGTCAATCACCGTGAGCCAGGCGCCAAACGTCGCACTGGACGCCGCGCTGAGCGACGCAACCTGGCCTGACGACGCGGTTGAAGTCGGCCGCATCGTCGACGCCTGGGGCATCAAGGGTGGCATCAAGGTGTTGCCCTTTTCTTCCGATCCCCAGGCCCTCTTTTCGTCCCGCCGCTGGTTCCTGAAACCACCGGAAGACACCCCCGGTCGGCCACGGCCCAAGACGGCCTCGGCTGCCAAGGCGGCTGCATGGCCCCCCCTGCTCAAGATCACCCAGTGCCGCGAGCAGGGTGACGTGGTGGTGGCCACGGCCCAGGATGTGCCCGACCGCAACGCCGCCGAAGCCCTGAAGGGTGCGCGGGTGTTCGTGTCGCGCCAGAGCTTTCCCACGGCCGAGCCCGACGAGTACTACTGGATAGACCTGATCGGCCTGGACGTGGTCAACCGCGAAGGCATCGCGCTGGGCCAGGTGACCGACCTGCTCGACACGGGTGCCCACAGCGTGCTGCGCCTCAAGCGGCCAGGCGTCGCGCCTGACGCCAAGCCCGACGAGGCCGAGCGCCTTATTCCCTTTGTCGCGGCCTTCATCGACCAGGTCGACCTGGCCGGCCGCACCATCACCGTCGACTGGGGCGAGGACTACTGAGTCTTCGCCGCATCGCCGATGCGCTTCGACGTCATCACGCTGTTCCCCGAACTGTTCGCGCCCTTCATGACGCAGGGCGTGACCCGCCGTGCGTTTGAGTCGCGCCAGGTGGACGTGCAGTTCTGGCCGGTGCGCGACTTTGCCGAGGACAACTACCGCCGCGTGGACGACCGCCCCTATGGCGGCGGACCCGGCATGGTGATGCTGGCCGAGCCGTTGGAAAAGGCCATCACCGCAGCCAGGCAGGCACGCGAAGCCTCAGGTGCCCCGGCTGCTCCGATCATCCATTTCAGCCCCACCGGGCGCCGCATCGACCAGGCCCTGGTCCGCGAGATGGCCCAGGGGCCGGGTGGCGTGCTGCTGTGCGGTCGCTACGAGGGCATGGACCAGCGCCTGCTGGACCGCCACGTCGACATCGAGCTGAGCCTGGGCGACTTCGTGCTCTCGGGTGGTGAGTTGCCTGCGCTGGCCCTGCTGGACGGCATTGCCCGCCTGCAGGACGGCGTATTGGCCGACGCCCGTTCACACGAGCAGGACAGCTTCGAGGACGGCTTGCTCGACTGCCCGCACTACAGCCGTCCGGAGGTTTGGATGCCACCGGATGGTGAACCGCTGCCTGTGCCTTCGGTGCTGCTGTCGGGCCACCACGCCGACATCGCCCGCTGGCGGCGCGAACAATCGCTGGCGCTCACGGCCCGGCGGCGGCCCGACCTGATCGCTGCGGCCCGGGCTGCCGGGAGGCTCACGAAAGCCGAAGAGCGCTTTCTGGCCAGTCTTGCCCTATAATCAAAGGCTTTTCGATCCTCTGCCGGTTACGTGGGCTGCTGAATGCGAACAACGCGCAGCGAGCCCGCACCCATACCAACCAGCGCTGGCAAGATCACTGGAGAGAAACTGTGGATCTGATCCAAACCCTTGAGCAAGAAGAAATTGCTCGCCTGAACAAGACCATCCCGGCCTTTGCGCCTGGCGACACGGTCATCGTCAGCGTGAACGTGGTTGAAGGCACACGCAAGCGCGTGCAGGCCTACGAAGGCGTGGTGATTGCCAAGCGCAACCGCGGCCTGAACAGCAGCTTCATCGTTCGCAAGATTTCCAGTGGCGAAGGTGTGGAGCGCACGTTCCAGCTGTACAGCCTGCTGATCGCTTCGATCGAAGTCAAGCGCCGTGGCGATGTGCGCCGCGCCAAGCTGTACTACCTGCGCCAGCGTTCGGGCAAGTCGGCTCGGATCAAGGAGAAGCTTTCCTGAATCTTCAGGAAAGCTTCCGGCAAGTGGCAGCGCGAGCTGCCGCGCAGCCAAAAGCGGTCCTGCCGCAGCAAAGCCGCCCTCGGGCGGCTTTGTCGTTTCTGCTTTAGGCTCAGGCTCCATGTCCCGCTCCCCCATTCGCGACCCGCGCGCCATCCCGGTGGCCGGCACCGACGCCCATCTGCCTCCGGTGCCCGCCGAGCGGTTGACCGCCGACTGGCTGCGCCAGCGCATCGCCAGCGCGCACGAGCGTGGCGCGGTGATCGAGGGCGACGGCGCGCGGCCAGACTTCCTTGCCGACCGCACCCCCGCCGCCGCCTCGGTGCTGGTGCCGCTGGTGCCACGCGAATCTGGTCTGCAGGTGCTGCTCACGCGGCGCACCGCCCATTTGCGCGACCACGCCGGCCAGATCAGTTTCCCGGGCGGCAAGGCCGAGCCCGAGGATGCCGACGCGGTGGCCACGGCCCTGCGCGAGGCGCGGGAGGAAGTGGGCTTGACGCCCGGCCTGGTGGACGTGCTGGGCACCCTGCCCACCTACACCACGGTGACGCGCTTTGTGGTCACGCCGGTGGTGGGTCTGGTGCAGCCGGATTACACGCTGACCCTGGACGCCTTCGAGGTGGCTGATGCCTTCGAGGTGCCGCTGGACTTCCTGATGACGCCGGCCCACCACCAACGGCACGAGTTCGACGCCGGTGAGGTTGGCACACGCCAGTTCCTGTCCATGCCCTGGCACGGCCATACCAGCCGGCCCGACGAGTACTTCATCTGGGGCGCCACGGCTGCGATGTTGCGCAATCTCTACCACCTGCTGAGCGAGTGAGCGAGATTGCGCCGGCGCGGGCAGGGCGTCGGTATCATGGCCGCCGATGAGCTTCTTTGCTGTTCTCTTCGCGCTGCTGCTGGAGCAGATCAAGCCGCTGCCCCGTGACAACTGGGTGCACGACACCCTGGCCGACTGGGTGGGCTGGACCGGCCGCAACTTTGACGCCGGCCGGCCACACCACGCACGCATCGTCTGGATCGTCACCGTCATCGTGCCGGCGCTGCTGGCCTGGGCGGTGCACTTCGTGCTCATCCACTACGTGAGCGTGCTGCTGGCGCTGGCCTTCGACGTGGCCGTCATCTACCTCACGCTCGGCTTCCGCCAGTTCAGTCACTACTTCACCGACATCCGCGACGCGCTGGAGCGCGGCGAGGAAGACAAAGCGCGCCAGCTGCTGGCCGAATGGCGCCACCTCGACGCCAGCGAATTGCCGCGCACCGAGCTGCTGCGACACGTGATTGAACATTCTCTGCTGGCCGCACACCGCCATGTGTTCGGCGTTTTCTTCTGCTACGTGGTGCTGGCGGCGCTGGGTCTGGGCCCGGCCGGCGCCATCCTCTACCGGATGGCCGAATTCGCCAGCCGCTACTGGGCCTTTAAGAGCCGCACGCTGGGCGTGGTGATGAACGAGCAGCTGGCCGACCTCTCGCGCCGTGCCTTCGGCCTGATCGACCATGTGCCGGCACGCCTCACCGCCTTCGGTTTCGCCGTGGTGGGCAATTTTGAAGAGGCCGTGGCGGGCTGGCGTCGCGATGCGGCGCTTTGGCGGCATGCCAACGAGGGCATCATCCTGGCCGCTGCGGCGGGCGCCGTGGGGGTGCAACTGGGCGGTGGCGCCGCGCCGGGTGTCACGCCCGACCGCTCCAAGACCTTTGCCAGCGGGGGCGAGGCGGAAACCTCCGAGGCCACCGGTTCCACCCCCGGTCTGCCGCCGCAACTGGGCCACCTCGGCAGTGTGGTGGGCCTGGTCTGGCGCTCGGTGGTGCTGTGGATGCTGCTGCTGGCGCTGCTGAAGCTGGCGAACCTGCTCGGTTGATCAATTCCGACGCTGACCGGCTTCCAGTTCGTCCCACAAGCCTTCGTACAAGCGGTAGCGCGAGGCGCTGATCGCGCTGCGCTCCAAAGCCGCGCGCACGCCGCAGCCCGGCTCGTGCCGGTGGCTGCAGTTGTAGAAGCGGCAATCGCCCAGGTGGGCGCGCAGGTCGGGCATCAGTTCGGCCAGGCGCTGCGGGGCGATGTGCATCAGCCCGAATTCCTGGAAGCCCGGTGAATCGAGCAGCGCGGCGCGCGCGCCATCCGCCGCCGTGGGCACGTTGTCCAGCCAATACCAACTGGTGGTGGTGGTGGTGTGCTTGCCCGAGTTCAGCGCCTGCGAGATCTCCTGCGTTTCCGCCAGGGCCTGCGGCACCATCAGGTTGATCAGCGTGCTCTTGCCCATGCCGCTGGCGCCCAGCACCAAGGTGGCTCGGCCGGCCAGGTGCGGGGCGAGCAACTCGCGCGCCGCCTCAGGCGCGGTGCGCAGGGCGGTTTCCAGCACCGTGAAGCCCATGGCGCTGTAGGGCAACAGGCGTGCGCGTGCTTCGGCTGCGCTGGGCAGGTCGGTCTTGTTCTGCAGCAGAACGGCGGGGATGCCGGCGTCCTCGGCGGCGATCAACGCGCGCGTGAGCTGCGATTCGCTGAACACTGGCTCGCCGGCCAGCACCACCAGCAGCAAATCGATGTTGGCGGCAAAGGTCTTGAAGCGCCATTCGTCCTGGCGCATCAGCACGTTGCGGCGCGGCTCCAGTGCCTCGATCACGCCTTCGTCGCCGGCAATCTGCCAACGCACGCGGTCGCCCACCACGCACTGGCTCTTCTTGCCCCGTGGGTGGGCGATCAAACGCCGGCCCTCGGGGGTTTCGATCACCACGTGGCGGCCGTGCGCGCCCACCACCAGCGCCAGGTCCAACTCCTGGTGCGCGGCCATCAGCGGGGCAGCGCCGCAAGGCGTTCGCTGGCGGGCGGGTGCGAGTAGTAAAAGCGCACGTAGAGCGGGTCGGGCGTAAGCGTGGAGGCGTTGTCCTCGTAGAGCTTGAGCAGGGCCGACGACAGGTCGGCGCCATTGGTCTGGGCGCAGGCGTAGGCGTCGGCCTCGAACTCGGCCTTGCGCGAGCTGCGCGCCATCAGCGGGGCCACGAAGAACATGAAGGGTGGCAGGGCCATCATGAACAGCAGCAGGGCCAGCGCGTGGTTGGGGGCCGAGCCTGGCAGGTTGGGTGTGACACCCAGCCCGAAGTAGAAACCCGGCTGGCCGCTGAGCCAGCCTAGCAGCGCCAGGCCGGCCAGGCTCAGCGCGAACAGCATGAGAATGCGGTGCAACACGTGCTTGTGGTGGAAGTGGCCCAGTTCGTGGGCCAGCACGGCTTCCACCTCGGCAGGCAGCAGGCGGGCCAGCAGGGTGTCGTAGAAGACCACGCGCTTGGTCTTGCCCAGGCCGGCGAAGTAGGCGTTGCCGTGGGCCGAGCGCAGGCTGCCGTCCATCACGAAGAAGCCCTTGGCCTGGAAGCCGCAGCGCTGCATCAGGGCCTGCACCCGGCCGGCCAGCGCGGTGTCTTCCAGCGGTTTGAACTTGTTGAAGATCGGCGCGATGACGGTGGGGTAGACCACCTGCATCAGCAGCATGAAGCCCGTCCACAGCCCCCAGGCCCACAGCCACCACCAACCGCCCGCAGCGCCCATCACCCACAGCACCGCGGCCAGCAGCGGCGTGCCGATGAACAGGCCCACCACGGTGCCCTTGACCAGGTCGACCACGAACAGCTTGGGGGTGACGCGGTTGAAGCCGAATTGCTGCTCGATGTGGAAGGTGCGATACCACTCCAGCGGCAGGTCCAGCAGGCCGCCGATGAAGCTGAAGGCCCCGAACAGCGCCAGCTGGTAGGCCAGGTCGCCCCAGCGCGGGGCCACCAGGGCGTGCACCCAGGCGTTCAGCGCGTCCAGCCCGCCCAGCAGGGTCCAGCCCAGCAGCAGGGCGGCACCTGCAGCCTCGCCCACCAAGCCGAAGCGGGCCTTGGCCAGCGTGTAGTCGGCGGCGTGCTGGTGGGCCTGGAGCGCGATGGTGCCGGCAAAGGCGGCCGGCACGACCCCACGGTGCTGGTGCACATGGCGCAACTGGCGCGTGGCCAGCCAGAACTTGACGGCCAGCGAGGCCACGAGGGCGGCGCAAAAGAGCTGGGAAACGAGGCTTGCTTGGAGACTCAAAGGCATAAGCGGCGAGTGTATGTTGTCGGACAATGCCGGCTGACCACCGAAGAGGAAGCCCATGAGCGCAGCCACCCTGAGCAAGAACGACCAGAACCTGATCTGGATCGACCTGGAGATGACGGGCCTGAAGCCCGAATCCGACCGCATCATCGAGATCGCCGTGGTGGTGACCGACCCGCAGCTCACCGTGCGCGTGGAAGGTCCGGTGTTCGCCATCCACCAGACCGACGCCATGCTCGACGGCATGGACGCCTGGAACAAAGGCACGCACGGCAAGAGCGGCCTGATCGACCGCGTGAAGGCCTCGGAGACCAGCGAGGCCGATGCCGAGGCTCGGGTGATCGAGTTCCTCTCGGCCTACGTGCCGGCCGGCAAGAGCCCCATGTGCGGCAACAGCATCTGCCAGGACCGCCGCTTTCTGGCCAACTACATGCGTGGTCTGGAGGCCTTCTTTCACTACCGCAACCTGGACGTGAGCACGTTGAAGGAACTGGCCCGGCGCTGGAAGCCCTCGGTCATGGAGGGCTTCAAGAAGGCCCAGGCGCACACCGCGCTGGCCGACATCCACGAGTCCATCGACGAGCTGGCGCACTACCGCACCCACCTGCTCAGCATCTGAGTATCAGAGGTAAGGTGTGGGCCTTCATGGGCTCGCGAGTCGCTGTGTGCGGCGGGCTCCTTGGTGCATGCGCCAGGCCGCAAAGGCCCAGAACGACAGCAGGCACAGCACCATGACCCCGCTGGGACGGGCGCGGTAGCCCAGAAAGCTGGCCATCAGGCTGCCAACGCCGTGGCCGTCGTCGATCCAATGCGAGGTGTCCCACACCGGGTCCATCAGCGTGGGCAGCCAGTCCAGGGCGATCATGCGGTCGATGCCGTTCACCAGCAGGGCGCCAGCCACCAGCAGCAGCAGCACCTCGCTGATGGCCATCACGCGCGGCATGCTCAAGTGGCGGGCACCGCGCGCCACAGCCCACGCGGTGGCGCCAGCCAACACAAAGCCCGACAACGCGGCAGCCAGCAGGCCCAGCAACTGCGCGCCGCCTTCCTGCAGGCCCAGGCCATAGATGTAGACCACGGTCTCGGCGCCTTCGCGGGCCACCGCCAGGGCGGCGATGGCGGCCACACCCCAGGCGCCGCCGGCCTGCTCGGCCTGCGATTCGAGCTGGCGCTTCATCTGCCGGCCGTGGCGGTGCATCCACAGCACCATCTGCAGGATCAGGCCGGCGGCGATCATCACGATGCTGAACTGGAAGATCTCCAGCGAGCGGCCCGCCAGTTCGCTTTGGGCCACGAAGGTGGCCCCGCCCAGCGCCAGCGCCAGGCCCACGCCGCCCGCCACGCCCAGCCACACGCCGCGCCGCAGTGGCAGGGGGTTGGGCTGGCGGCCGATCCAGGCCATCAGCACGCCAACCACCAGCATGGCCTCCAGGCTCTCGCGCCAGACGATGACCAGGGCGTTCAGCATGGCGCGTGCCTTACTTGGCGACCACCAGCATCTTGCTGGTGGCTTCGTTGAACTCGTCCACCAGCTTGTAGCTGCCGGGCTTGAGGGCCTGCACCGTCACCACGGCCGAGGCGTTGGGGCCCAGCACCTTCTCGACACGCAGCTCCTTGCTCTCGAACTCCACGGCGGCCTTGCCCTCGTTGCGCAGCGTGAGCTTCAGGCGTACGCCAGCGGGCACTTCCAGGGTCTCGGGCAGCAGCTTGCCGTCGCGTGCCACGATCTTGAAGCTGGCGGCTTCGGCTGCTTGTGCCGGCAGGGCACCCATCCAGGCCGCCAGGCACAGGCTGGCGGCGGTGAGGGTGCGGCGGGAGAGCAGGGGGTGGGTCATGGTCAGACGGGCCTCGGAGTTGAACTGGATGAAATTCTAAATGAGAAGCGTTCGTATTTGCAATGGTGCTGTGCGAACGGGCCTTGGCCATGTCATCCCAGATGGGCAAGTGGGGGCGTTCAACGGTGCCCCGCTAGAATCTATGGTTTTCCTCCTGTCGCCTCGCGAAGCCTGCCGTGGACCTCAAGCTACCCATCAAAATCATCGACGAACTGCTGGACGAGGTGGTCGAATCCACCGGCGTGCTGGACTTGGCCAGCGGTGAGATCCGTGACGTGAAGGCCAGCGAGGACTACGACGGCTTCCCGGCCGAGGACGAGGAGTACGACTTCACCAGCGGCGTGCTCACCAATGGCAAGAAAGACGTGGAGTTCCGCATCGAGGTGGACGTGGTGGGTCGCAAGTACTCGGTGACGCCGTCCGAGCTGCTGGAGCTCAAGGGCCGCGCCGCGCGCCTGTTCTCGGCTGCGCCTGGTCAGGGCCCCGACATCGAACCCGTCAAGCCGCGCAAGAGCCGCTGAGCCTGTGTTCAAGAACCTGATCGTCTACCGCATCGGGCCGGATTGGTTGCCCGATTTCGCTACCTCCGAACAGGCGCTGCACGCCAGCCGTTTCACCGAATGCGGCGCCACGCAGCCTCAATCGGCCGGCTGGGTGGAGCCGCGCGGTCAGGCCAACGGTCCGTTGATGGAAGCCGTGGGCGGCCAGTGGCTGCTGGCCATGATGGTGGAGGCCAAGATGCTGCCCACCTCGGTGGTGAAGCGCCGCGTGCAGGAATTGGCTCAGCACATCGAGGCCACCACCGGCCGCAAGCCCGGCCGCCGCGAGAGCAAGGACCTGGCCGAGCAAGCCACCCACGAGTTGCTGCCCCAGGCCTTCACCAAGCAAGGCAAGCTCAAGGTCTGGATCGACCCTCAGGCCCGGCTGCTGATGATCGACGCCGGCAGCGTCAAGCGCGCGGAGGAGGTGGTGACGCAGTTGGTGAAGGCCTGGCCGGCCTTTGCGGTGCTGCCGCTGCAGACCAACCTCTCGCCTGCGGTGGCCATGTCGGCCTGGCTGAGCGAGGGCACGGCGCCCGGCGCCTTCGGCATCGACCGCGAGTGTGAGCTGAAGATGCCCGACGAGATGAAGAGCGTGGTGCGCTACGCACGCCACGTTCTTGACACCGACGACGTGCGCCAGCACATCGCCCTCGGCAAGGTGCCCACCCGCCTGGCTCTGACCTGGGACGGCCGGGTCTCGTTCGTGTTGACCGAAACCCTGCAGATCAAGAAGATCGCCTTCGACGACGTGGTGTTCGAAAGCCACAAGGGCTCGGCCAACCACCAGGACGACGCCTTCGACGCCGACGCCGCCATTGCCACGGGCGAGCTGTGCAAGCTCATTCCCGATCTGATCGAGGCCCTGGACGGCGAGTTGGAGCCGGGCGCAGCGCCAGCGCCCACCCCGCCGGCCCCCAGGCTGGAAGCCGCGCTGACGACGGACAGCGACGCCCCGCCCTGGAACTGAGGCCAACTGCGGCGCGGTCCAGTAAAGGCTGTGGGCAGCGCGGCCTGCTTCAGCCGATGCAGGTGCGGTTCTTGCCCGTGCGTTTGGCCTCGTACAAGGCCTCGTCGGCGCGTTCCAGCGCTTCCTGCAGGGCCTCGCCAGCCCGGTAGGCGGTGACGCCGGCCGAGAAGGTGACGAAGACTTCCTTGTCCTCGTGCATGAACAGGCTGGCGCTCAGCAGGCGCTGCAGGCGGGTGAGGGTCTGTTGGCCTTCCTCCACCGGCGTGCCGGGCAGCAGCACCACAAACTCCTCGCCGCCAAAGCGGGCCACCACGTCCACCGGACGCAGCGACTTGCGCACATGTTCGGCCAGGGCGATCAGGGCCTGGTCACCGGCGGCATGGCCCAGGCTGTCGTTCAGGCGCTTGAAGTTGTCGATGTCCAGCAAGCCCACCGAGAGCTGACCGCCCTCGCGCTCCAGGCGCGCGCGCTCGGTCTCGAAGGCCACGGTCAGGCCTCGGCGGTTGGCGATCTGGGTGAGCGCGTCGGTGGCTACCTCGTCAGAAAGCCGGCGCAACTCGGTTTCGAGTTCCCGCACGCGCTCTTCCAGTTCCACGGCGCGGCTGTGCTCGCCATGCAGGCGTTCACGCGTGCTGCTCACCAAAGCGTGCACGCTGCGGCTCTCGTCCACCATCTCGCGCACCACACCGGCCAGCATCTCGATGGAGTCGGCACGCTCGATGGTCTCGGCGAAGCGCAGCATGCCGTCGCTGAAGCGGCCGGTGTGCTGGTCGAGCTCGCCCAGTTCGCTGAGCATGCGGTGGATCAGCTCTTTGAGGGCCACGCGGGCCTGGTCGCGCTCGGTGCGCAGGTCGCGTTGGCGCAGCCGGGTTTCGGCCAGCAGGTCGCTGGCGGCCTGCACCGCCCGGGCGCTGAGGGTTTCGTCCAGGCGCTCGCGCAGGCTGCTGACCTGGCCGCGCACCCAGGAGTCGTCCTCTGAGAGTTCGGCCAGGCCACCCGCCAGTTCCTGGCTCAGGCGGTGCACCTGGTTGAGCAGGTGGTGGCGGTGCGAGAGCAGGCGCCGTGCACGCTGGCACACGTCGGCCACGGCGGCGGCCACTTCGGGGCTGGCGCCTTCACCGGCGATGCGGCCGGCCAGCACCTGCAGTTCGTCGGCCAGGGCCACGGCGCGGGGTGCGTCCTCGGGCAGGGCAGCACGCACGGTGGCCTGCAGGGGGCCGACCAGGTCGGGCCACAGGCCGGGGTGTGACGGGCCTGGCGTGGTCTCGGGTGCCGTGGGTGTTGCGGCCAGGTTGGCGGGGGCCTGGGCTGGCTCGGCGAGGGCGGCCACCTCGGCGTCTTCGTGGCCGTCGAGCACGGCGTCCGAGAGTGGCTCGTCGGTGTCCCACGAGCCCACCAACTGCTTGAGCCGGTGCAGCATTCGGTGCATGTCGCTGCGGCTGGAATCGAGCACGCGTTGCAGGCTGTCTTTCTTGCGCGCCAGCGTCCACTGCCTGCCGGGTCGCTCCAGGGCACGGGCCAGGCGTTCGATCAGTTGGGCCCAGGCCTGGGACTGGGCCGAAGCCGACTCGGTGCCTCGGTCAAGCTGGCGCTGGGCATCGTCCCAGCGGCCCTGCACCAGGGCCTTGCCCAGTTCGGAGCGCATCGCGGGGTCGTCGGTGGCGCGCTGGGCCAGCTTCTCCAGCACCGCCTTGGCACGCGGCGGCAGGTGGGGCGTGGCATGGTGGCTGGGGCCGGCCTCTTCGGCCCAGGCCTGGGCGTAGTTCTCGGGCGTGGGCTCCTGCTTAGACAGGGCCAGTCGGCGCAGGGCGGCTTTGGCGATCTGGGCCGGTGTCAGGGCGTCGGAGGCACTCATGGCCGGCCCTCAGATGGCGGCCAGCCGGGGCAAGTCGTCGTCCTGGTCAAAGTCGTCCGACCCTGTCTGAGGAGGTGTTTTGGAGAACTCCCGGACCCAGGCGGGGATGTCCTTGCCGGGCATGGGCCGCGCGAACAGGAAGCCCTGCATGTAGATGCAGCCCTGGCGGTGCAGGATGTTCTGCTGGCCGATGGTTTCGACGCCTTCGGCGATCACGCGCAGGCCCAGGGCCCGGGCCAGCGCCACAACGGTGGTGATGACGGCCGTGCTCTTGGGGGTGACACCCAGCTTGTTCACGAAGGAACGGTCAATCTTGACCTCCGAGATCGGCAGGGTTGTGAGGTAGGCCAGCGACGAGTACCCGGTGCCGAAGTCGTCCACCGAGATCTGCACCCCCAGATCGTTCAGCTGGTGCAGTGTGGGCAGGATCTGCTCCAGGTTGGTCATCAGGGTGCCCTCGGTGATCTCCAGCAACAAGCGGCTGGGCGGTACGCCATGCGGCCCCACGGCGTCGTGGATCTGGTCGATCAGGTCGGAGCGGTGGAACATGCGGCTGGGCATGTTCACGGCAATGGTTTCCTCGAATCCGAAGGCGTCCTGCCACTCGCGCGACTGGCGTGCTGCCTCGCGAAGTGCCCATTCGGTGATGGGTACGATGAGGCCGGTTTCTTCCGCCATCGGGATGAATTCGCCAGCCGACACCAACTGGCCGTTGCGGCGCCAGCGCATCAGGGCCTCCACGCCCACCATGCGCGATCGGGTCACGTCCACCTTGGGCTGGTAGTGCAATTCCAGTTCGTGGCGCTCCAGGGCCTTGTGCAGCGCGGTTTCCAGCACCAGCGCCTCTGGGCCGCGCGCCGCCAAGCGTGGGCTGTAGGTGATGCTGGCATTGCGGCCGGCGTTCTTGGCGGCGTACATGGCCACGTCGGCGTTGCGCAACAGGTCGGCCACGTTGTCGCCATCACGGGGAAAGATGGCGATGCCCACGCTCGCGGTGGCGAAGCACTCTTGGCCGGCCACGTAGACGGGCTGGCGCAGCACATCGAGGATGCGCTGCGCCACGCGCTCGGCGTCGGCGTCGGAGTGCACCTCGGGCAGCAGGGCCACAAACTCGTCACCGCCCAGACGGGCCACGGCTTCCAGGGCGCGGTGGGTGCGGGCGCCGGCCGACTCGATCAGTCCGTCGGTGAACTGGTCTGAGTGACGCACGCACATGCGCAGCCGTTGTGCGACCTCGATCAGCAGTTCATCGCCGGCAAAGTGGCCCAGCGTGTCGTTGATGTTCTTGAACCGGTCCAGGTCGATCATCAGCAGTGCCACCGAATAGCCACGGTCGCGGGCGAATTCGAGGGCGCGCTCGGCGCGGATCATCAGTTGGCGGCGGTTGGGCAGCGTGGTCAGGGCGTCGGTGCTGGCCAGGCGGCGGATGCTGTCCTCGGCGTGGCGGCGGTCGGTCACGTCCTGCACGATGCCCTTGTAGCCCACGCACTGGCCATGCTCGGCGAACTCGGGCTCGGCCTCCACGTGGATGACCCGTTCGCGCCCATCGCCGATCTGCATGGGCACGTCGTTGGCAATCACCGAGACATTGCGCAGTAGCAGGCGCAGCGAGCGGAACATGTCGCGCCGGTCTTGCAGGCTGAGCATGTGCATGATGTCGCGCATGCCCAGCTTGTCGTCCGGGCCATGGCCGAACACCCGCAGCGCCTGCTCGGAGAGTTCCAGCCCGTGGCCCAGCGGGCGGCCCAGGTCGTAGTACCAGTCGAAGCTGCCCATGCGCGCCAGGTCCTGGGCGCGTGCAAGGTTGGCCTTGTTGCGGGTCAGTTCGCGGTTGGTGCGGGCCGCGCGCAGCATGTAGTGCAGCCGTTGCACCAGCAGGCTCCACTGGCTGGACTTGACGAAGAAATCGGTGGCGCCCACCTGAAAGGCGCGCTGGATGGAGACCTCGTCGTCCAGGCCGGTGAGCATCAGCACCGGCACGTTGTCAAAGCCGTACATGGACCGTATCTCGCGGCAGGTCTCAAAGCCGTCGATGCCGGGCATGCGTGCGTCGAGCAGGATCAGGTCTGGCGTCCAGCCGCGCAGCAGGCGCAGGGCCTCTTCGCCGCCAGAGGCTTCGACAATGTCGAAATCGGCCTCAAGCGCCGCGCGCGTGAGCATGAGGTTGATTTCGTCATCGTCCACCATGAGGACGCGTGGCCGCTCGTTGGCGTGCCCGTGATGGTGTCCGGTGCGCGAATTCCAGGTCATGCCGCGCCTCCGGCCAACTCGCACACCACGGCGCTGCGCACCTGCAGAGCCTCATCCAGGTAGCCGGCCAGGAGCTCGCCCAGCCCGGTCAGGGGCTCGGTGCCGGGTTCCGGATGCTCCAGGCGCTGCCGCAGCACGGCTTCCACCTCGGCGCTGCGGGCTGCGAAGTCCAGGGCCCCAACACTGCTGGAAGAGGATTTGAGGGTGTGGGCCACAGACCGCAACGCCGCCAGATCGCCCGCCGCCAAGGCTGTGCGCACGTTGTCGATGTGCTTGTCCAGAGAGCGCAAATAGGTTTCAAGCACCCTGCGAACGAAAGCGGTGCCCCCGCTGGGGTCGAGCGCCCGCAGGGCACTCAGGCTGTTGGCGTTGAGCCTGGGCGCGGCCTTGCTCAGGCTCGCCTCGGGCGTCGGTTCGTCAAGCATGGGGCAGTTGGTTCGAATTGCTGCGACGGGGGACTGCCGCAACACGACGTTGACATCCGTCGATCCATTGTGGTTTGCGGCCAATATACATCGTGCGAGCATGCGTTGAAGCCGCAGTCGCGTCAACTTGGAAAAGGGCCACGACTGCCCCGTTCACGTGGCGTTTGACGCTCTACAGTTTCCCGGTCTGGCCCACCGGCGCCTCCTTACAATCGCGGCATGTCACGCCCGCCCGACTCGAGCGCCGCTTCCGCTGTCCAGCGCCTGTTGCCGTTGGCCGCCGCAGTGGCCTTGGCGGCCGCCTTCGGTCTGGTCTGGCAATGGGCCGGGGCACCGATGCAGGTGGGCGACCCGCATGGCCCCTGGGCCTGGCTGCCCATGCTGAGTTTCGGTGCAGTCTGTGCCGTGGCCGGCGTGCTGTGGGGCCGCCAGCAGGCCGCCAGCCGGCTGCGCGACGCGCGCATTGGGCAGCAGCAACTGCTGCAACTGGTGGATTCATGGGTCTGGGAAAGCGATGCCGAGCACCGCATCACGCTCTGGCGCCCGCCCCACAACGCACCGGCCTCGGCCTGGGGCCGCGACGCCGGCCCCGACACCCGCATGTGGGACCGTTTCGAGTTGCAGACCGATGTGCCCCATGCCAACGCGCTGCATGCCCGTCTGGACAGCCATGCCTTGCTGAGCGACCTGCGGGTGCAGCGTGTGGATGATGGTCCGGCCGCGCCCTGGCGCATGCATGCCGTACCGCAGTTTGACGGCGACGGCCGCTTCATGGGCTACACCGGCAGCGCCACACCGTTGGCCGACGACGAGCAGCGTGGCTTCGACCAGGCCCTGCTGGGGCGGTTGTGGCCCGAACTGAACGTGGCCGCCGTGGCCCTGCGCCATGGCTCCGACGGGCAGTGGCTGGTGGACGCCGTCAGCGACGACGCCGCACGCCTGATGAAGCTGGAGGCCCATGCCGCCCGTGGGCAAGCCTGGGACCAGTTGCGTCAGGCCTTGCCCGAGGCCCTGGCCCAGACCGCCGCCGCGCTCAATCCGGGCCAGTCGCGCGACGAGGGCGACTGGACGCTGAGCCTTTTGGAGCTGAACCAACCCGGCGCCACCCACCCTGGCCGCCTGCTGTTGCTGCGGGCCGTGCAGCGGGCACCCGTGGCCGAGACCGTGAGCGCGGGCGACCACGAATCCTTCATCTACTCGGTGTCACATGATTTGCGTGCCCCGATCCGTGTGGTGGACGGCTTTGCACGCATCCTCAAGGAAGACTACGGCCGCTTCCTCGACCGCATCGGCAACGACCACCTCGACCGCGTGCTGGCCGCTGCCGCACGCATGAACAGCATGATCGACGCGCTGTTGGCCCTGTCGCGCCTGCAGTCGCAGCCGCTGCAGCGCAAGCCTGTCGACCTGTCGCAACTCGCCACTTTCATCATTGAAGACCTGCGCCGCGAGAGCCCAGACCGCCAGGCCGAGATCAGCATCGAGCCCGGCATCGTCGTCAACGGTGACCCGACCCTGCTGCGCATCGCCATGGACAACTTGGTGGGCAACGCCTGGAAGTACAGCGGGCAAAGTCCGGTCACCCACATCGAGTTCCGCCGCGAGCAGCGTGATGGCCACAGCGTGATGGTGGTGGCCGACCAGGGCGCAGGTTTCGACATGCGTTTCGCCGACCGCCTCTTCGGCGTGTTCCAGCGCCTGCACAGTCCCAAGGACTTTCAGGGCACCGGCGTGGGCCTGGCTTCGGTGCGCCGCATCCTGCGCCGCCATGGCGGCGACATTTGGGCCGAATCGGAAGTGGGCAAGGGCGCCCGCTTCTATTTCACGCTGACCTGAGCGGGTTCGGTTTCGGCGCATAGCGGTCATCCCCGCCACCGCCGTCATTCCCGCGTAGGCGGGAATCCAGCATTCAACGTCGGTGGCGTGCAGAGGTCGCCGGGTGAGCGATTGACGCCATGTCCCCCTGTGCCAGGAACCGGCGGGGGCGCCGAACCTGTGGGAATGCAAACAAGGCCTGTGGAGCGACAGGCGGGCAGCCGGGGCTGGCGATTTCTGGGGCGCTGAGGAGCGCAGGCTTCGGGGTGGCGCGCGCAGCGCGCTTCGTGAACATGCTTGCCGCATCTTGTTTGAGTGCAGCGAGCAAGGCGAGCGAAACGAGTGATGCGGCACACCCCGAAGGCGAGCACCGCAAGGCAGTCGGCGCGCAGCGACGCGCCGCCACAGCATGAGCCAGACCCGGCTGCCCGCCTGGCGCGGGCGCACACCAAGCCAGAAGGCCTGGATTCCCGCCTACGCGGGAATGACGGCGGTGGCGGGAATGACCGCTATGCGCCGGCTCCTGACACCTGTGCGACGCGGTTGGGGCTGTCACCTCGATAGCATCGCGGCATGAGCCAGACCCTGACCTCGCCGGTGCATGGCACCGTGATCGCCATCGAAGCCGCCGTGGGCCAAGCTGTGCCGGCCGGGCAAGTGGTGGTGCTGATCGAGTCGATGAAGATGGAAATACCGGTGCCGGTGCCGCAGGATGCGCAACTGCAGTCCTTGCTGGTGGCCGTGGGCGACGCAGTGCATGAGGGCGAGGCTCTGGCCCATTGGGTGCCAACCATCGCCCCCGTGGCATCCCCTGTACAAGCGCAGCCTACGGTGCCCACGGGCCCCCGCGCCGATCTGCAGGCGCTGCGGTCCCGGCAGGCCGCCCTGCAGGACCGCGCGCGCCCAGAGGCGATGGCGCGCCGCCATGCCAGTGGCCACCGCAGCGCGCGCGAGAACATCGCCGACCTGCTCGATGCCGGCAACTTCACCGAATACGGCGCCTTCGCTGTGGCCGCGCAGCGCAGTCGCCGCACGGCGGAAGACCTGGTCGCCAACACGCCTGCCGACGGCCTCATCACCGGCATCGGCAGCGTCAACGCCAGCCAGTTCGGTGCGGAGGCCGCGCGCTGCGCCGTGATGGCCTACGACTACACCGTGCTGGCCGGCACGCAGGGCGTGTTCAACCACCACAAGAGCGACCGCCTGCTCGACCTGGCCGAGCGCCTGGGCCTGCCCGTGGTGCTGTTCGCCGAAGGCGGCGGTGGCCGGCCGGGTGATGTCGATTGGCCCATCGTGGCCGGGCTGGACTGCACCACTTTCGCCCGTTGGGCCGCGCTGGCTGGCCGTGTGCCGCGCGTGGGCATCGTGGCCGGCCGCTGCTTTGCCGGCAACGCGGCGCTGCTGGGCTGCTCGGACGTGATCATTGCCACGCGCTCGGCCAGCATCGGCATGGGCGGCCCGGCCATGATCGAAGGCGGCGGCCTGGGTGTGGTGGCGCCCGAGGCCGTGGGCCCGGTGGACATGCAGGTGCCCAATGGTGTGATCGACATCCTGGTGAATGACGAGGCCGCCGCAGTCGCCACGGCCAGACAGTATTTGGGCTATTTCCAGGGCCCGGTGACCGGCTACACCACGCCGGACCAGCGCAGTCTGCTGGACGCTGTGCCCACCAACCGCAACGCGCTGTACGATACCCGCGCCATCCTGCACACGCTCTGCGACCAGAGTTCGGTGCTGGAGTTGCGCGCGGGCTTTGGCACCGGTGTCATCACCGCCCTGGCCCGCATCGAGGGCCGGGCGGTGGCCATCGCTGCCAGCCACCCGCGTCACCTGGCCGGCGCGCTCGACGCCCCGGCCTGCGACAAACTCGCTCGCTTCATGCAATTGGCCGACGCCTTCGGCCTGCCGCTCATCACCCTCGTGGACACGCCAGGCTTCATGGTGGGCCCGGCCTCCGAGCAGACCGCCATGGTGCGCCATGCTTCGCGTCTGTTCGTCAATGCTGCGGCCCTGCGCGTGCCGGTGTTCAGCGTGGTGCTGCGGCGGGGCTATGGCTTGGGGGCGATGGCGCTCACGGCCGGGCACTTTCACGCGCCGGTGGCCACGGCCGCCTGGCCCACCGGTGAGTTCGGTGCCATGGGCATCGAGGGCGCGGTGCGGCTGGGCTTTCGCAAGGAATTGGCCGCTGAGCCGCCCGAGCAGCGCGCCGCGCTGTTCGAGCAACTGGTGGCCCAGGCCATGGCACGCGGTCAGGCCCTGAACATGGCCAGCCACCTTGAGATCGACGACGTCATCGCACCCGATGACACCCGCGCCTGGCTGGCGCGCGGGCTGCGTGCGGCGGCGGGGCGTCCGCTGGCGCCACGGCGGGGCCTGCTCGACACCTGGTGAGCGCTGGGTACGGGCACGGCCCCGGGCGCGGGTGACAATCCGGGGATGAAACGACCCCAAGCTCACTGCGTTCGCGGCTCCCAAGGGGCGGGACGGTGCTGACATGACGCTCTCTCCCCTTCTGACCCCGGCCGACCAGGCCGACAGCACCCTGGCCCGCGACGGCTTTGCGGTCCTGGGCGCCGACACTGTGGGACAACTGCTGGGCCAGCCGGCCACCGACCTGAACGCCTGGCTGCCGCATTGGGACCAACTGCCACCCGACCTCTACCTGCGCGACGGCGGCCGCTACCGCCGCCGTCGCCACAGCTGCTACGTCGTCGACGGCGGCGTGGTCACCCCGGTGCCGCACCGCCCCCATTGGCAGCCGGTGGAATACAACGCGCTGCACGGCGGCATCGAACGCCATTTCGAACCCATCGCAGCCGCACTGGCCGCACAGCCGCTGTGGCAGCGCTTCCTGGCCACCATGGCGGCACGCGCCTCGGCCCTGAAGGGTGCGCAGCCCTGGTACGTGGAGGCCCACCCCTTCCGCATCGACACCACCGATGGCATCGGCCGGCCCACGCCCGAAGGCGCGCACCGCGACGGGGTCGACCTGGTGACGGTGACCCTGGTCTCGCGCTCCGGCATCAAGGGCGCCGAGACGCGCGTGTTCGCCGCCCAGGGCCGCGAGGGCCAGCGCTTCACCCTCAGCGAGCCTTGGAGCACCATGCTGCTGGACGACGAGCGTGTGATCCACGAATCCACCCCCATCCAGCCCCAGGTGCCCGGCGCCGTGGGCCACCGCGACACCCTGGTGCTCACCTTTCGGGCGGGCGGCTTCCAGGGCCCCCAACCCGACTGAACACGGACCCATCAAAAGGACCCCTCACCATGCACATTGGCATCCTCACCGGCGGCGGCGACTGCCCCGGCCTGAACGCGGTCATCCGCGCTGTCACGCTCGCCCTCATCAACGAATGCGGCGCCAAGGTCACCGGCATCGAGCGCGGCTTCCTGGGGCTGATCACCCGCAGTGTGCGGCCGCTGGACGCGCGCTCGGTGGAGGGCATCCTGGCCCAGGGCGGCACAGTGCTGGGCACGCACAACAAGTGCGACCCGTTCCATTACTTCGGCGCCAACGGGTCCGATGTCTCGGCCCAGGCCGTGGCCTTTGCCCGCGACGAGCTGGGGCTGGACGCGCTGGTGGTCATCGGTGGCGACGGCACCATGAGCATCGCCCACAAGTTCGAGCCCTTCGGCCTGCCCTTCGTGGGCGTGCCCAAGACCATCGACAACGACCTGGAGCACACCGACCGCACCTTCGGTTTCGACAGCGCGGTGGCCGTGGTGGCCGAGGCGCTGGACCGCCTGGAAACCACCGCCCGCAGCCACGGCCGCGTGATGATCGCCGAGACCATGGGCCGATACGCCGGCTGGATCGCGCTGGAAGGCGGCATGGCCGGTGGCGCCGACGTCATCCTGCTGCCTGAGGTGCCCTTCGACGTGGCCGAGGTGGCCCGGGTCTGCAAGGAGCGCGAGGCCCGCGACGGCTACACCCTGATCTGCATCGCCGAGGGCGCGCGCGCCATTGGCCACGACCTGACGGTGCGCGAGACCATTGCCGACAGCCCCGATCCCATCCGCCTGGGCGGCGTGGGCCAGTGGCTGCAGCACGAGCTGCAGCCCCATCTTCAGAGCGAGGTGCGCACCACGCTGCTGGGCCATGTGCAGCGCGGCGGCTCGCCCACGCCGTTTGACCGGGTGCTGGCCACACGCTTCGGCTACCACGCCGCGCAACTGGTGCGGCGCGGCGAGTTCGGCCGCATGGTCACGCTGAAAGGCAGCGACTGCGCCAGCGTGCCCATCGCCGAGGTGGCCGGCCGTACCCGATGCGTGCCGCCCGACCACACCGTGCTGGCGGCTGCGCGAGGCCTGGGCGTCTGCCTGGGCGAGCCGCGCAGCTGATCAAGATCAAATACCGCCGGGGGTGGGGCGGACGACCTTGCGTTGACTCAAGGTTGCGGGGTTGGGGTTGCGGTCTCATGGCGGGCGTTCAACGACCCCTAAGAGGAGCTCCACCATGCACGCACTGCGCGACTTTTTCACCACCGACTACGGCCTGCTGAGCGCCGCCGTCATCGCCTTCACCCTGGGCATGGGCGTGTTTTATTACCGCTACATCATGAACCACATGCGTGAAGACGAAGCCAAGGCGCGCGCTGCCGGCACGCTTTGATCCTGGCAATGGCAGGGCACAAGGCCCTGCCCGGAACGTACACTCCCCGGTATCCCATAACAAAGACGCCACGGTGCGATGGCGTCCGCGCAGTGCGCCACCCTGGCCGCTGACGCGAGATACCGGAGTCGTTGTGTATGTCGCTGTTCCGCACCCTGAGCCTGCGGCAGTTGCTGACCGTGCCCTATGTGGTGCTGGTGCTGCTGCTGGCCATCTTGGTGGGCTTGCTGTCCTACCGTGCCGGTCGCACCGCGGTCGATTCCCTCTCCGAGCAACTGCTGGGCGAAACCGTGGGGCGCATCGCCCAGGCGGTGGAGAAGCACGTGTTCGGCTCGGGCGCCGTGCTGGACGTGGCCTTCCCGGCCGGCATCACCGCGCCACCCCGGCTGACCGACGAGGTCACGGCCCTGCGCACGCGCTTCTGGCAGGCCACCTCGGTGCACCGCGAGCTCAACAACTACGCCTACTACGGCGACGAACAGGGCCACTTCTTCGGTCTGTGGCGTGACGGCGAGAACGAGGCCCAGCTGCGCCTGCGCACCTCGGGCGACGGCCCGCGCACGCTCTACCGTTTCAACGGCATCCATGGCGCGCTGACCTTGCCGGTGGTGGAAGAGAAGATCTTTGACCCCCGCCAGCGTCCCTGGTATGCCGCTGGCCGCACCGCCAACGGCGCCACCTGGACCTCGATCTACATCGATTTCCGCACCAACGAACTGGTGGCCACCCGGGCCCGGCGCGTGCCCAACGCCGCTGGCGAGCTGGGCGGCGTGGTGGCCACTGACGTGTCGCTGCAACTGTTGAGTGACTTTGTGCGCTCTTTGCCGCTCAGCAAGAATGGCATCGCCTTCGTGGCCGAGCCCGACGGCAACCTCATCGCCACCTCGCGCGGCGCCTTCCTCGCGCGCTCGGAGGGTGGCAAGGTCGAGCGGCTCAATGCCGCCCGCAGCGATGACGCCCTGCTGGTAGCCACCCACAGCGCCGTGCAGGGCCTGATGCAGCAGGCGGACGACACCTCGGCCACCCGGGCCAGCAAGATCGAGGGCCCCGACGGAAGCGCCGTGCAGGTGGCCTACGCCCGCATCCGCGACAAGGCTGGGCTGGACTGGGTGATCGCTGTGGCCGTGCCCCGCTCGGACTACCTGCAGCGCATCACCGACAACCTCTACCAGACCATTGCGCTGGCGTTGCTGGCCGTGGCCGCGGTGGTGGGTGTGGGCATGCTCAGCCTGCACGTGGTGTCGCGCGATTTGCGCCAGCTGAGCCAGGCCGCGCGCCAGATGGGCGAGGGGGATTTCAATGCCCCGCTGGGGGTGGAGCGCAGCGACGAGATTGGCGATCTGGCCCAGAGCTTCAAGGCCATGAAGCGCCAGCTCTCCACCGACCGCCTCACCGGCCTGGCCAACCGCGATGCCATGCTGCGCCGAATCGAAGAGCGCCTGGCGCACCAGCGCCGGTCTGGCGATGCCCAGCAAGGCGCCGTGCTGTTCGCCGACGTGGACCGCTTCAAGGATGTGAACGATCGGTTCGGCCACGACATCGGCGACCAGGTGCTGGTGGAACTGGCCCAGCGCCTGCAGGCCGAACTGCGTGAGGGCGACCTGGTGGCCCGCTGGTCGGGCGACGAGTTCGTCATCCTGCTCGACGGCATCGCCGACGAGGCCGATGGCCAGCGCGTGATCGACAAGCTCAAGGCCGTGGTGGCACAACCTCTGCGCAGCCTGCCGCCGGACGCCCACATGGCGGTGGGCGCCTCCATTGGCCTGGCCATCTACCCGCGCGACGGGCAAGACGTGGCCACGCTGATCCGCCATGCCGACGCGGCCATGTACCGCGACAAGCCCAAGGGCTGAGCGGTCGGGCGCGGCTCAGTCGCGGACGTCGGCCACCGGGTTGGTGCCGAAGTCGGCGCGGGCCAGCCAGGCCAGCACCCGCGCGGCGGCGTCGGCCGGACTGAGCAAGGACCCTGTGGCTTGCAGTTGCACGAAGTCCTCCCGGTTGGGGAACAGCGCCGGGTCGGCGTCGCGCAGCTGCACCTGCATGTCGGTGGCGATCACGCCCGGCGCCAACGAGACGATGCGCGCGCCGTTGGGCCGCGCCGCCTGTTCCAGCGCCACGGCGCGGCTGTAGTGGTCCATGCCGGCCTTTGCCGCGCAGTACGAGGCGCTGCCGGCCATCGCCCGCCGGCCCAGGCCCGACGAGATGTTGAGCACCTTGCGCGGCACCACCCAGTGCCGCGTGGCGCCCAGCACGGAGGTGGTGAGCAGCATGGCCGCCTCCAGCCCCACCCGCAGGGCACGGGCGGTGTCGTCGAGGGCGGTCAGCTCCAGCGGCTGCAGCGGCGCGATCACGCCCGCGTTGTTGATGAGGTTCAGCGCGCTGCAGCCGGGCTCGCTGCGGCCTTGCAGCAGGTCGTGCAGGCGCTGGGCCACCCCGCTGGCGTCGGCCAAGTCAGCCTGCCACTGGCTGAGGCGGCCGTGGACGTCGGCCGCCGCCAGGGCGGCGCTGGTCTGGCGGGCGATGGCGATGACCTGGTGGCCTTCGCGCAGGCATTGCAGGGCCATGGCCTCGCCCATGCCGCGTGAGGCGCCGGTGATGAGGGTCAAGGGCGGGTGGTTTTGGGGCATGGGCACTCCGGCAGGGGCGTGGGGCGCGGCGACAATGCGCGCCATGAATGATGAATTGTCGATTTCCGCCACAGCCCCTGCGCCTGCGGTGGTGAAGCGGGGCTGGTGGCAGCTCCCCTCGGTGATCTCGCTGGGGGTGGTGGTGGTGGTGCTCTCGGGCGCGGTGGCCTGGTCCTTCCTCAGCATGAAGCCAGCGGGGCACGGCCGTGATGACACCGGCCTGCCCTGGCAGGTGCGGGCCGACGGCACGGGGGCGGCCGAGGTTTTTGGCCTGTCGCTGGGCCGCTCCACGCTGGCCGATGTGCAGCGGCGCTTTCCCGATGACCTGAACATCGGCCTCATCGTGCCCACCGACCAAACGGGCCAGGCGCCCGCGCTGGAAGCCTATGTGGAGAGCTTCAAGGCCGGCTTCGTCACCGGCAAGCTGGTGCTGGCCTTCGAGGCCGACCCGGCCTGGGCCGAGCAGGCCCGTGCCCGTGCGCCCAAGAACGAGGTGGGCGAGGGCGGCCGCAGCCGCCGCTACACCTTGGCCGGTGACGATGTGGAAACCGCACGCCGCTCCGCGCTGGTGGCCATGGCCTACCTGCCCTCGGCGCGGCTGGACCAGGCCACGCTGGTGCAGCGCTTCGGTGACAACCCCGAGCGCCACACCGGCCCGGCCGGCGAGACCCAGCTGCTGTACGCGGTGAAGGGCGTGGCCATCGCCGTGCCGCCAGCACAGGGTGAGGGCGCCGGTGGCCGCGTGGTGATCCAGTACACCGCGCCGCGCGATTTCGAGGCCCGGCTGCGCACGCCGCTGCTGGCGGCCTCGGGCGCTGCGCGCTGAACCCTCAGGCCAGCGCCGGGCCAGTCCACGTTCGGGCTTGCAAGCCTGAACGCCTCGGCGGGCGGCAGGGACAGTTCAACGTCCAGCCTCTGCCCAAGCGGCCTGAGCACCCTCTCGGAGGGTGGCTGCGGTACCCCACAGCCGGGTGCGTCATTCACTCCACCGAGTCGCCTATGGCGAGGTAGTGGCCGCCGGCCACGTGGTGCAAGGTGCGCAGGCCGTCCTCGGCCTCGTCGAAATGCCAGCGACCGCCGTCGAACACACGCCGGTCGGCCCAGGCCCCGGTGACCATGCCCAGGAACAGGTCGTGGGTGGCCTCGCTGTGCGGCTCGGGCAGGCGCACGCAATCGAGCCAGGCCACGCAGCCGCCCACCAGCGGCGAGGCGGCGGCCGGCTCGTCCAGCAGCGGCACGTTGAAGTCGGCCAGCTTGTCGATCTCGCGGCCGGTGTGGGTGCCCAGTGCTGTCACCAGACGGGCCTGCGCGCGACAGGGCACGCTGAGTGCAAAGCGGCCCGAGCGCTCGATCAGCCCGCGCGTGTAGGTGTTGCGGTCGATCACCACAGCCACCTTGGGCGGGTTGAAGTCCACCGGCATCACCCAGGCGGCCGCCATCACGTTGCGGCGGCCCTCGGCCTCGGCGCTCACCAGCACCGTGGGGCCGTGGTTCAGCAGACGGTAGGCCTTGGGCAGGTCGACGGCGATGCGCATGGCGGCGATCCTCTTCAGCGGTCAGAACGGGGTGGGGGATTCCACCGCCAGTGTGGCCCCGCTCACCGGGTGGGGCAATGACAGGCGGCAAGCGTGCAGCAGCAGGCGTGGCGCCGCAGCCAGGGCCTCAACGTGGGCGTACAGCTCGTCACCCAGGATGGGGTGGCCCAGGGCCTGCAGGTGCACACGCAGTTGGTGCGAACGGCCGGTGATGGGCTGCAGGGCCAGGCGCGTGCGGTTCAGGGACGGCTCGCGCGCCAGCACCTGCCAGCGCGTGGTGGACGGCTTGCCGATCTCATGGCTCACCATCTGGCGCGGCCGGTTGGGCCAGTCGCAGACCAGCGGCAGGTCGATCTGGCCCGCGTCGTCGGCCACCTGGCCCCACACCAGGGCCTCGTAGCGCTTGTCGGTCTGGCGGGTCTCGAAGGCATGGCTCAGCCGGCGCTGGGCCTCGGGGCCGCGGGCGAACACCAGCAGGCCCGAGGTGCCCATGTCCAGCCGGTGCACCACCAGGGCGTCGGGCCAACGCTGCTGCACGCGGGCGGCTGCGCAGTCGGCCTTGTCGGGGCCACGGCCGGGCACCGAGAGCAGGCCCGGGGGCTTGTCCACCACCAGCAGCGCGCTGTCCTCGAACAGCACGCGCAGTGGGGCCGGGAAAGCGCGGGTCTCGTTCACTGGTCGGCGCCGGGGGCCAACTGGAACAGCCAGCTCAGCAGCGGCTGGAACTCGGCCCGCCAGGCGGCCTCGTTGTGCTGTGCGCCGGGCACCTTGTGCAGGGTCACCGCGGCGGCTTGGCGACCCAGCAGCGTGGCCATGTCGGCCACATCACCCATGGCCTCGGGGCCTTCAAGCTCACCCATCGACAGGTAGATGCGCGCGTCGGCAGGCAAGGGGTGCAGGCGCGCCTCGTCGAACAGCGCGGGCGCCGTCCAGTAGGCGGGCGAGAGCACACCGGCCATGCCGAAGACCTGGGGGTGGTCGAGGATGGCCGCGTGCGAGATCACGCCGCCCATTGAGCTGCCCACCACCGCCGTGTGGCCGCGGCCGGGCAGGGTGCGGTAGTGGCGGTCCACCCAGGGCTTGAGCGTGCCCACCAGGAAGTTGAGGTAGGCGCGGCCTTCGCCGGGGCCGAACTTGGCGTGGTCGTAGGGGTTGAGCTCGTTCATGCGCTTCTCGCGCCCGTTGTCGATGCCCACCACGATGGCCTCAAAGCGTTGGTGCTGCGCCATCTCGTTCAGCGTTTCGTCCACGCCCCATTCACCGGCGTAGGCGGTGGCGGCGTCGAACAGGTTCTGGCCGTCGTGCATGTAGACCACCGGATAGCGGGCCTCGCCTTGGTTGTACGACGGTGGCAGGTAGAGGCGCACCGTGCGCTGGCGGTTCAGGCCAGTGATGGTGAAGGGCGCGGGCAGCACCTGCACATTGGGCTGGGCCGTGGAGGGCTGAAGCGCACGGGAGGCCGGTACAGGCCCCAGGGTGACCAGCAGGCAGCAGAGGGTGGCGAAAGGCCGGTGTTGCCAAGTGGGCATGTTGCAACTCTACGCCAGCATGGCTGCAGTTCGCCCTGCGCGAAGCAGCATGAAAAAGGCCACCCGGAGGTGGCCTGGTTCGCGGGGCCGATGGCCCGGTGTCACTGGCTGACGAAGGCGCGCTCGATGACGAAGTCGCCCGGCGTGGTGGTGTTGCCTTCCTTCAGGCCGCGCACTTCCATCATGGTCTTCAGGTCGCGCAGCATCTCGGGGCTGCCGCAAATCATCACGCGGTCTTCGGCGGCGTTGAGCGCTGGCAGGCCCAGGTCGGCGGCCAGTTGGCCGTTCTCGATCACGGTGGTGACGCGGCCCTGGTGCTTGTAGGGCTCGCGTGTGACGGTGGGGTAGTAGAGGAACTGCTTGCTCACCATCTCGCCAAGGAACTCGTGCTTGGGCAGCTCGTTGGTGAGGTACTCGTGGTACGCCAGTTCCTTCACCTCGCGGGTGCCGTGCACCAGGATGACCTGCTCAAACTTCTCGTAGGTTTCCGGGTCGCGCAGCACGCTCATGAAGGGCGCCATGCCGGTGCCGGTGGACAGCATGTAAAGGCGCTTGCCGGGCAGCAGGTAGTCGATCAGCAGTGTGCCCGTGGGCTTCTTGCCGACGATGACGGAGTCGCCTACCTTGATGTGTTGCAGCTTGGAGGTCAGCGGGCCGTCCTGCACCTTGATGCTCAGGAACTCGAGCGTCTCTTCGTAGTTGGGGCTGACGATGGAGTAGGCGCGCAGCAGCGGCTTGCCGTTCACGCGCAGGCCGATCATCGTGAAATGGCCGTTGGAGAAGCGCAGCGAGGTGTCGCGGGTGGTGGTAAAGCTGAACAGGCGGTCTGTCCAGTGATGCACGCTCAACACGCGCTCTTCGTTGAAGGCACTCATGCTCGGGGGTCCTGCGGGTCGGTCGGAAGGGGTGGTCAATGGGCAGCCCTGCGGGGGCAAACGCAACCAAACATTGTCGCTCATCACCGTGCAAACCCTTGCTATCTCTTGCGACTAAGCATATGCGCCACATCAATGAGACCAGGCGAGGAGGGTGAACCCCTCAAAAGGAAAGGGCTCCCGAAGGAGCCCTGGTGCTTGGCAATCCGAGGATTACTGAGCGGCGGCGGCCTTGGCAGCCTTGGCCTTCTTGGCCTTCTTGGCGTGCTTCTTGGCAGCGTGCTTGGCCGGGGCTGCGGTGGCGGCCGGGGCAGCGGCGGGAGCCGGAGCCGGGTCAGCAGCGAAGGCGCCAACGGCGAAAACGGAAGCGATCAGGGCAGCGATGAGCTTGTTCATGGGTTTCTCCTAGAGGGGTGGTGACAAACGTCCGCTGTTCAACGACCCAACTTGGCAACCGGTTGACAACGAGATCACTACCCAGAGCCGGTCAAGGCGATGCACCACGGAACCCAGTGATTCTGCAGTGGCCCCGAGTGGGTTTTGCCCTGCTGTTGGGCTGGTGCGACGCGCCCGAGGTGGGGGGCAACTTCACAGTTCTTTACGGTCTGTGTTGAGTCAACCCAGCCAGTCGTGCAGCACCGCATTGGTGTCCTGACCCAGGGTCGGGGGCGCCAGGCGATAGGCCACCGGTGAGGCCGACAGCCGCAGCGGGTTGGCCACCAGCGGCACGCCACCAAAGGCCGGGTGTGGCACCTCCACGCGCAGGCCGCGGGCCTGTACCTGCGGGTCGGCGAACACCTGGTCCAACCGGTTGATGGGGCCGCAGGGCACCGCAACCGATTCCAGCAGGACGATCCACTCGGCCGTGGTCTTCATCACCGTGGCCTGGCGCAGCAGTGGGATCAGCACACTGCGGTGTGCCACCCGCGCCGGATTGGTGGCGAAGCGCTGGTCCGTGGCCCACTCTGCATGGCCGGCCGCAGCGCAGAACCTGGCGAACTGGCCGTCGTTGCCGATGGCCAGGATCATGTCGCCGTCGGCCGTGGGAAAGTCCTGGTACGGCACGATGGTGGGGTGGGCGTTGCCCATGCGACGCGGGGCCAGGCCGGTGGTGAGGTAGCTGGCGGCCTGGTTGGCCAGCGTGGCCACCTGCACGTCGAGCAGGGCCAGGTCGATGGTCTGGCCCTCGCCCGTGGCGTGGCGGTGGTTCAGCGCGGCCAGGATGGCGATGCTGGCGTACAACCCGGTCATCACGTCCACCAGGGCCACGCCGGCCTTTTGCGGGCCGGCGCCGTCGTCCCCCTCGGGCCGGCCGGTGAGGCTCATCAGCCCGCCCATGCCCTGGATGAGGAAGTCATACCCCGCGCGCGGCGCGTAGGGCCCGGTCTGGCCGAAACCGGTGATGGAGCAGTAGATCAGCCGCGGGTTGAGCGCACGCAGCGCTTCGGCGTCCAGCCCGTAGGCCTTGAGCCCGCCGACTTTGAAGTTTTCCAGCACCACGTCGGCTTTGCACGCCAGTTCGCGCAGCAACGCCTGGCCCTCAGCCGTGGCCATGTCGACCGTGATGGAGCGCTTGTTGCGGTTGGCGCACTGGAAGTAGGCGGCCTGGTCGCTGTCGCTGCCATCGGCTTGCTTCACCCAGGGCGGGCCCCAGCGGCGCGTGTCGTCGCCCTCGCTGGGGCGCTCCACCTTGACCACGTCGGCGCCCAGGTCGCCCAGCATCTGGCTGGCCCAGGGGCCGGCCAGCACGCGGGACAGATCCAGCACCCTGATGCCGTCGAGTGCACCTGCCATGTCAGTTCTCCATGTGGTCAAGCACCACCCGCGTGAACGCACCAGGCCCAACCCAGCGAACGCTGCGGAACCGGCTTTGCTGGGCCGATGGTGTTGCCCCCTTGAGGGGGCTGAGGCCGGACACAAGGCGCCCAGTGGCCGGCAGGGCCTGCGAAGCGCGCAGGGGGTGGGTTATTTCAAAACGCGGCGATGCCCGTCATCGCACGGCCCAGGATGAGCGCGTGGATGTCGTGCGTGCCCTCGTAGGTGTTCACCACCTCCAGGTTCACCAGGTGGCGGGCGATGCCGAATTCGTCCGAGATGCCATTGCCGCCCAGCATGTCGCGCGCCACGCGGGCGATGTCCAGCGACTTGCCGCAGGAGTTGCGCTTCATGATGGACGTGATCTCGGGCGTGGCCGTGCCTTCGTCCTTCATGCGGCCCAGGCGCAAACAGCCCTGCAGGCCCAGCGTGATCTCGGTCTGCATGTCGGCCAGCTTCTTTTGCACCAGCTGGTTGGCGGCCAGCGGCTTGCCGAACTGCTTGCGGTCCAGCGTGTATTGCAAGGCCGTTTGCCAGCAGAACTCGGCCGCGCCCAGCGCGCCCCAGGCGATGCCGTAGCGGGCGCTGTTCAGGCAGGTGAAGGGGCCCTTGAGGCCGCGCACCTCGGGGAAGGCGTTTTCTTCGGGGCAGAAGACCTTGTCCATCACGATCTCGCCGGTGATGCTGGCCCGCAGGCCCACCTTGCCGTGGATGGCGGGGGCGGAGAGGCCCTTCCAGCCCTTTTCCAGCACGAAGCCGCGGATCTGGCCCTCGTCGTCCTTGGCCCACACGACGAACACATCGGCGATCGGCGAGTTGGTGATCCACATCTTGGCGCCGCTCAGCTCGTAGCCGCCGTCCACCTTGCGGGCGCGGGTGACCATGCTGCCGGGGTCGGAGCCGTGGTCGGGCTCGGTCAGGCCGAAGCAGCCGATCCATTCGCCGGTGGCCAGCTTGGGCAAGTATTTGCGCTTGGTGGCTCCGTTGCCAAACTCGTTGATGGGCACCATCACCAGTGAGGACTGCACGCTCATCATCGAGCGGTAGCCCGAGTCCACACGCTCCACCTCGCGCGCCACCAGACCGTAGCAGACGTAGTTCAGGCCGGCGCCGCCGTATTCCTCGGGGATGGTGGGTCCCAGCAGACCCAGCGCGCCCATCTCCTGAAAGATCTCCACATCGGTGTGCTGGTTGCGAAAGGCGTTGAGCACACGCGGGGCCAGCTTGTCCTGGCAATAGGCGCGGGCGGCGTCGCGCACCGCGCGCTCGTCCTCGGTCAGCTGGCCGTCGAGGAGCAGCGGGTCGTCCCACTGAAAGCGGGCCTTGCTGGATGACGGGTGAGGGGTGGCGTTCATGCGGATGTCTCCGGTGTCAAGTTCGATGATGGAATCTTAGAATCGATCTTGCCTGAGAGGCAAACGAGAATTTCGCACCCATCTGTGCGAAACAAGAACTCCGAGAGGTGGCCATGCGCCGCAAGATCCCATCCACCGCCGCTTTGGCGGCCTTCGAGGCGGCGGCGCGGCACCAGAGCTACACCAAGGCCGCGCACGAGCTGGCGGTGACGCAGAGCGCCGTGTGCCGGCAGATCGCCACGCTGGAAGACTTTCTGGGCGTGGCGCTGTTCCGCCGTGGCCAGCGCGGCGTGCTGCTCACCGACGCTGGCCAGCGCTACGCCCGCAGCGTGGCCGCGCGGCTGGACGAGGTGGAGCGCGACACGTTGGACCTGATGTCGCAGGCCGGCCTGGGCGACGCCGTGGGTTCGCTGGAGCTGGCCGTGGTGCCCACCTTCGCCACGCAGTGGCTGCTGCCCAGACTGGGGCGCTTTCAGGCCCTGCACCCCGGCATCACCGTGCACTTCACGCCGCGCACCCGACCCTTTTTGTTTGAAGAGAGCCAACTCGACGCTGCCATCCATCCCGGTGAAGCGCTGTGGCCCGGCACCACCGGCCAGGTGCTGATGCCCGAGCACCTGATCGCCGTGGCCAGCCCAGGGTTGGTGAAGGGCCGCCGCATGGCCAGCGCCGCCGATGTGGCGACGCTGCCGCTGCTGCAGGCCAGCACCCGGCCCTATGCCTGGCGGCAGTGGTTCGAGTCACTGGGCTTGAAGGTGGCGCACGACATGGCCGGCGCCCGCATGGAATTGTTCTCGATGCTCAGCGAAGCGGCCGCGCAGGGCCTGGGCGCCGCCCTGGTGCCCAAGCTGCTGGTGGAGGGTGAGCTGGCCAGCGGCCGCCTGGTGCAACTGCTGCAGCACGACTACCTGAGCGACCGCAGCTACCGGCTCATCTACCCGCCGCACAAGGCCGAGCTGGCGGCGCTGCAGGTGTTTGCGGCATGGCTGCAGGAAGAGGCGGCTGTCTACCGTACCCAGGCGACTGCACCGGCCACGCCGGTTGTGGCCAAGGCCAAGCTCAGGCCAGCGCTGGGCCGCTCCCGAGCGGCCTGAGCACCCTCTCGGAGGGTGGCGGCGGTACTCCGCAGCCGGGTGTACCAGTCTCAGGCCAGCGCTGGGCCGCTCCCGAGCGGCCTGAGCACCCTCTCGGAGGGTGGCGGCGGTACTCCGCGCTGCCGGGTGCCCGGTTTCAGCGGTGCGCCGCCAGCAGCAGCCCGCCTGCGCCGATGAACACGCCACCGGTGGCGCGGTTGAGTCGGCGCGCGGCCTGCGGGCTCTTCACCAGCCTGCGGATCTGCCGGCCACCCACGCCGTAGGCCAGCGACGAGACGTACTCGGCCAGCAGGTAGGTGGCCCCCAGTGTGGCGAACTGCGCCAACGCCGGCTTGGCAGGATCAATGAACTGCGGAAAGATGGCCGCGAACAGCAGCATGGCCTTGGGGTTGCTGATGCCCAGCAGGAACTCCTGGCGCACCAGCTCGCGCCAGCGGCGCGGCGGGGTGCTGGCGGCGGCCTCGCCCGCATGCAGGCCGCCCAGGTCGCGGCTGCGCCAGGCCTGCACGCCCAGCCAGAACAAATAGGCCGCGCCCACCCACTTCAGCGCGTTGAAGGCGGCCTCCGAGGCCAGCAGCATGGCCCCCAGGCCCAGCGCCGAGACGGTGAGGAAGATGGCGAACGCTGCCACCCGCCCGGTGGTGCCCACCAGCGCCGCCACCACGCCTTCGCGCAGCCCGTGGTTGAGCGCACAGAAGTTGTTGGGGCCGGGCGTGAGGGCAATGCCCACCGCGAGGGGGAAGAAGTACAGCGCATCCATGCCCCCCAGCTTAGCCCAATGCCGTCACCTGTCTGGCCGCCCGCCACTGCCGCAGCTTGGTGCGCAGCCTTCGCCAGCCCATCACCAGGCCAGTGAGGCTGATGACGGTGCCGCCCACGCTCAAGCCCACCATCAGCACATCCCACAGCGGGCGGTGGTTCAGCAGTGGCAGCCAGTCCCAGCTGTGCAGCATCGAGAACAGCCAGCGCCGCACCCGGCGGGCGTCGTCCACCTGCTGCACGACGATGCCCGTGCGCGGGTCCACATAGGCCACCGAATGGAAGGCGTCACCGTAGCTGATGCGCAGCACCGGCAGGGGCTTCTCGCCGCCGCTCATGGTGTGGGGCTCGCGGGAGTAGTACTGGAAGTCGGCCTCACGCTGCAGTACCACCTCGGTGATGGGCTCGGGCCTCAGCCGGCCAGCGGCGGCCGCGATCTCGTCCTGCGTGGGGGCGTAGGGCTGCCCGGTGTGTGCGTCCAGCAGTTGGCGCATGCCCTGCGGGCCGTTCACCATCACCAGGTCCTTGTGCAGCAGGCGCAACCATTGCAACTCGCGCGTGCCGCTGGCATCCGCATGCAGCAGTTCGCCAGGCGACTTGAAGTCGTCAGCCACGGCCAGCGCGCCGCCCTGCATGGCCTCCATTCTTGCGGGCGGGGCCCCGCCGTTCAGCACGCCCCAGGGGTTCATGGACATCAGGCCGCTGAACACCCAAGTGGCGGTGACGGCGCAGAACAGCAGGCCGTACACATGGTGCCAGCGCATCATGCGGCTCTGGTAGGGCGAACGCGAGCCGCTTTTGTAGTGGCCGCGGAAGCGCCAGCGCAGCAGGCCGTTGACCAGGCCCAGCACCACCACCAGCGTGCCGGCGACCGAGAGCCAGATCACGATGTCGCTCCAGTAGGGGTCGAAGACATTGCCGCGGAACGGGTACAGCCAGTGCATCCACGAGCCCACGTAGTTCCAGCGGCGCTCCAGGCCGGGCGCGTCGCGTACCACCTCGCCGGTGCGCGACGAGATGTAAAGCCAGGTGTTGTCGGGGTCGCCGGCCTGCACCAGGTACAGGGGGCGGTGCGGGTCCATGGCCTTGGAGTGGGTGTGGGCGTCTTCGGTGATGGTGCCGGCATAGACCAGGCCGCCGGGGCTGCCCATGAAGGCCGCCGCGCTGGCCATGGCGGCGGCTTGGTCGAAGGCCTTCAGCACCTGGCCGCTGCGCGCATCCACCACCACGGTGTCGGCCTTGCGGCGGCCCTTCTTGCCCTTGGGCTGTTCGCCACTGCCCGCAGGCGCAGGCGTCACCAGGTAGACCGGCTGGCCGGCACTGGCCATGGCCAGGCGCAGCTCGGCCACGCGCTCGTCCAGGCCGGCCGCCTGCAGGGCCTGACGAGGCCCCAGCAGGCCTGCTGGCTCGGCCAGCGTAGGCAGGTGCGCCAGGCGCTCTGGCGCGGTGAGCTTGGGGTGGCCCACGTACATCATCACCACCCCCGAGATGAACCAGGGGGCGAAGAACAAGCACAGCACCACGCCGGTCCAGCGGTGGCTGAGGTAGAGCAGTCGTTTGGCATGCATGGGGGCCACCTGCTCAGGCTCAGAACTTCACGTTCACGCTGACGTCGGCCGTGCGCGGGGGCGCCAGGTAGACGCGTGCCGTGCCCACGCTGGCGGCGTACACCTCGTCGGTGGCGTTGCGCAGCTGCGCGCTCACGGTCCAGTTGGGGGCCGGCTTCCAGCTCAGGCCCAGATCAACCGTCGTGTAGGCCGGCCAGCTGATGGTGTTGGTGGCATCTGCATAGCGCTCACCCACGTGGCGCAGGCCCATGCTGGCCATGAGGCTGGGGTTGAGGGCGTAGCTGACCCACAGGTTGGCTACCACGGCGGGCGTGCCGGTGAGGGCCTTGCCGGCCAGCGACGTGGTGCCGTTGAAGTACTGGTCGTACTGGGCCTCCACATAGCTCAGGTTGCCCTGCATTTCCCACGCGGCGGTGGGCGTGATGCCCACGGCCAGGTCGATGCCCTGTGACGACTGCTGCCCCACCAGGATGGTCTTGTTGCTGTCGTCGGGGTCCTTCATCGAGATGTTTTTTCGCGTGATGCGGTACAGCGCCGCCGTGGCCGTGCCCTTGCCCTGCCAGAAGCTGAGCTTGCTGCCCAGCTCGAACGACTTGCCGGTGGTGAGGTCGGTGTTGGCCATCACGTCGGCAAACGCGGCCGTGGAGAGGATGCCCGAGGGCGGGTCGGCGGCCGTGGCGTACTGGGCATACACATTGGCATGCGGCAGAACGTCCCACACCACCCCCAGCCGGCCGGTGGTGGGCTGGTAGCTGCGGTGGTAGGTGGCGGGCGCTGCCGCCGTGACGGCGCGGCGGTTGATGAGGTCCAACGCCACATGCTCCTGCTGCAGCGCAGTGAGCACACTCAGCGTGGGCGTGAGCAGGGTGCGGTTCTCCACATAGGCACTCAGCGTGGTGACCATGTTGTCGCGGTCGGGGTTGAAGCCCGGCGTCATGCCCGGGATGTCGAAGAAACGCTCGGTGCTGAAGTTCACCGGGTCCACCGTGCTGATGGTTTTGGACAGGCTGTTCGGGAAGCGCGTCTGGTTGTTCACGCTGTGGTCCAGGCCGAAGGCCCAGTCGCTGCGCAGGCCGGCCAACTGGCCCTTGAACTGGGCATCGATGCGGTCGCCGGTCATCTCGTGGTCGTGGCGCTGCAGCAAGGCGCTGCTGCGGATGACGGCGGTGTTGGTGGCGTTGAAGGTGTAGGTCTCGACGTTGCGGTAGTCGCGCAGGGCCTCGTAGTGGTAGGCGGTGTTGCGCAGCGAGAACTGCTCCGAGACCTTCCAGTCGGCGACGGAGCGCACCCATTGCACGGTCTGCTCGTACAGGCCGTCCACGCTGTTGTAGTTCTTGTAGCGGGTGCGCGGGTCGATGGCCGGGTTGGCGGCGATGGGGTTGAGCGTGGGCGTGCCCCAGTACGGGCGGTCCACCTTCTCGTGCTGGTGTTCCAGGGCCAGGGTGTGGCTGAAGCTGGCGCCAAAGTCCGACAGCAGCGAGGCGGCCACCTGTTCCGAGCGCGAATGCGTGCCCTCCATCCAACTGCCCTTGTCCTGGGCGTTCACGTCAAGGCGCACATGGTGGCTGCCCAGGCCAGACTCAGCGCCGGCAAGCTGGCGGTTCAGGCCCAGCGAGCCGTTGACCAGACCGTAGGTGCCCGCACGCAGTTGGGCCTCGGAGAAGTTTTTGCGCTCGGCCAGCTTGGTGACGTAGTTGATGGCGCCACCCACGGCGCCAGTGCCGAACAGGAAGCTCGACGGCCCGCCGATCACCTCCACCCGGTCGTAGATCCAGCTGTCCACCGGCCTGGCGGCAATGCTGTACTGCACGTTGATGCCATTGAACAGCTGGGCCAGCGAGCCGCTGCCAAAGCCGCGGTAGTAGACGCCGATGCTGCCGGGCGCGTCGTGCGAGGTGACGCCCGGCACGGCGTTGAGGATCTCCTGGGTGTTCTGGGCGCCACGCTCTTCGATGACGATGCGGTCGACGATGGTCACCGACGCGGGCGTTTCGCGCGGGCTCAGGCCCAGGCGGCTGCCGGCGGTGGCCGTGGTGTCGAGGTTCAAGGGGCCGTTGGCGCCAGGCGCCTTGCCGGTCACTTCCACGGTTTCGGCGGCGGCGGCGGCGGCGGTGGCCTGGGCCCACGAGGCGATGGGGGCAGCGCAGGCTGCTGCCACGGCCAAGGTCAGGGGCGAGAGGGCGAAAGCGGAACGGCCGCGCAGCGAGGCGCTGGCCTGTGTAGAGGTCTGGTTCATGGGTCTGCTCAGGTGCTGGCGTGCCGTCACGCCGAGGGGCGGCGATGCACGCCAAGAAGAGGGACGCGCGCCGACGCGCAGGCTGTTGCCTGCGGTGGTGCGCTCAGCGGGGAAAGGTCAGCAGACCTGTGGTGGGCCGCGTGGCGGCAGAGGCGCTGCGGGCGCAGCACGCACCGGGCCGGGCAAGGCCCTGGCGAAGGGGGTGTGCGCTGGTGGCCCCACATGGCTGACCGTCACCACATGCAGCGGTGGCGGCGCCGAGCTGGCCAGGCAGAGCGGGCAGTCGAGCAGGCCGCCCGACACTTCCACGCTGCCATCGTCGGACTGCACGACGATCTTGGCGCGCTCGCCGGCCGAGCAGACCCAGGTGGTCTGCTTGGGGAAGAAGATGGGCGAGGCGATGGCCGCGCCGACCGCGCCCAGATAGCAGGCCAGCACGAAGCGGCGCAGCAAGGTCTGGAGGGCGTGGCGACTCATGCGCCGATTCTGTCATGGCCGACCGCGCAGGCGGAACAGGGCCATGTTGCGGTTCAGGCCGGCATGAATTTGTCTGCGGCCGAGGTGAAGCTGTCGGCGAAGAACTCGTCTTCGGGCAAGCCGCACTGCGCGGTGAAGTCGCGCTGCGCCGCGTCCACCATCACCGGCGCGCCGCAGGCATAGACCTGGTGGCCGGAGAGGTCCGGCAGGTCGGCCATCACGGCCTGGTGCACGAAGCCGGTGCGGCCCTGCCAACCCGCCTCGGGCTCGGAAAGCACGGGGATGTAGCGCAGGTTGGGCATTTGCTGTGCGGCTTCCAGCGCCCAGTCGTGCAGGTAGAGGTCGGCCTGCTGGCGGCAGCCCCAGTACAGCGCCACCGGGCGGGTGATGCCCTGCTGCTGCAGGCGCTCCACCAGGGCCTTGATGGGCGCAAAGCCCGTGCCCGAGGCCAGCAGCACCATGGGCTTGGCCGATTCCTCGCGCAGGAAGAAGCTGCCAAACGGGCCCTCCATGCGCACGATGTCCTTCTCCTTCATCGCGCCAAACACGTGGTCGGTGAACAGGCCGCCGGGCATGTGGCGGATGTGCAGCTCTATGGCCGGCGGCGAGCCCAGGTTGTGCGGCGCATTGGCCATCGAGTAGCTGCGGCGTGCACCGTCCTTGAGGATGAACTCCACGTACTGGCCAGCGCGGAACTGGAAGTTCTGGTTGGCTGGCAATTGGACCCGCACGATGGCCACATCGGCTGCGGGCTTCGAAATGCTCAGCACGCGGCCCGGCATCTTCAGCACCGGAAATTCGCCGGCGCCCGGCACGCTGCGCGCTTCCACCACGCAGTCGGTGGTGGGCGCGGCGCAGCAGGTGAGGATGAGGCCGGCAGCTTCCTCGGCCTCGCTCAGCGCCTTGGGCTGGTGGGCGCCATGGATCACCCGGCCTTCCAGCAGCTTGCTCTTGCACGAGCCGCAGGCGCCATCCTTGCAACCATAGGGCAGGCCCATGCCGTGTCGGATGGCGGCGTTGAGGATGGGCTCGTTGCGGGCCACGTCGAAGTGGCGCTTGGAAGGGGCGAGGGTGATGCGGAAGGTCATGTTGGGGCAGGGCGGCGGGGCGCGAAGGCGCCACGTAAACTGAGGCGAGATTGTCCCCGATGCCCACATGACCGCCTTGCACCGCCGCTTTCGCCGCCCCGTCTTGCTGATCGCCGGTTGCGGCGACGTGGGCCTGCGTGTGTTGCCCCTGGTGCGCGGTCGCTGGCGCGTGCTGGCGCTGACGTCCTCGCCCGAACGCATGGCCGCCCTGCGCGCCGCCGGTGCCCAGCCGGTGCTGGCCAACCTGGACGACGCCGCTACGCTGCGCCGCCTCGCGGGCGTGGCCGACGCGGTGCTGCACCTGGCCCCGCCGCCCGGCAGCGGCGCCCACGACACGCGCACCCGGCACCTGCTGCAGGCCCTGGCCCGCCGCAGCCGACCGGCCCGGCTGGTGTATGGCAGCACCTCTGGCGTGTATGGCGACTGCGCGGGCGCACGCTTTGACGAGACGCGGCCCGTGGCCCCCGCCACCGACCGGGCCCGCCGCCGTGTGGATGCCGAGAAGCAGCTGCGCCAGGCCGGTGTGGCGCTGGGCCTGGCCTGCAGCGTGCTGCGCATCCCCGGCATCTACGCCACCGACCGCGAGGGCGGGCACCCGCGCGACCGCGTGGTTCGTGGCGCGCCGGTGCTGGTGGCCGACGAGGACGTCTACACCAACCACATCCACGCCGACGACCTGGCACGCGCCTGCGTGGCGGCGCTGTACAGGGGCGCGCCGCAGCGCAGCTACCACGTCAGCGACGACAGCGACAGCAAGATGGCCGACCACTTCGACGCCGTGGCCGACCGCTACGGCCTGCCGCGCCCGCCGCGCCGCAGCCGGGCTGCGTTGGCGCAGACGCTCTCGCCCATGCAGCTGAGCTTCATGGGTGAATCGCGCCGGCTCATCAACACGCGCATGAAAAAAGAGCTGCGGTTGCAGCTCTTGTTCCCCACGGTGGCCGATGGCTTGGCTTGAATGGGGCACCCGGCTGCGGAGTACCACAGCCACCCTCAGGGAGGGTGCTCAGGCCGCTTGGGAGCGGCCCGGCGCCGGCCTGAGGGCGTTCAGAGGCGCTTGCGCCCGCTGAACGGCGCCTGCCCGCGCCAGTAGCGCAGCATCAGCCAACCGCCCAGCATGCCACCCAGGTGGGCGAAGTGGGCCACGCCCGAGCGGCTGAACACCACGCCCTGGAACAGCTCCATGCCGCCGAAGATCAGCACCATGGTCTTGGCCGGCACGATGATGGGCGCGATGGGCACCATCTGGCGGTTGGTCATCAGCATGAAGAACAGCACCAGGCCCAGGGTGTTGAAGATCTCGCCCGGGATCATGGTGAGCAGCATGGGCAGGAAGCCCACCAGGTCCCATTGCCGGCGCGGAAACACCAGCGCGTAGGCCAGCAGCAGGCCGTAGAGTGCGCCCGAGGCGCCCACGGTGTAGCCAAAACGGCCCATCAGGAACGAGACCAACAGCTGCGCCAGTGCGGCGGTGATGGTGCTGGCCAGCAGCAACTGCCAGTAGCGCTTCTGGCCCCACAGGCGCTCCAGATCGGCGCCGAACATCCACAGGCCCAGCATGTTGAAGAACAGGTGGCCCACCGAGCCATGCAGGAAGGCGTAGGTCACCAATTGCCACGGCAGGAAGTTGCCGGAGTTCAGCGACCACAGGCCGAACCAGTCGCCCATGGGCAGGTAGCCGGCCAGCAAGGTCTGCACGCAGAACACGCCCACGCAGATCAGCATCAACAACTTGGTGAAGGGGGGCAATGGCTGCATGGACTCTCGCGGAAGAAGGGGCGAAAGAAGCGCGCACGTCGTTGCGACATGCACGTGGTGCCCGCGGCCAGACTCGAACTGGCACGCCTTGCGGCGGCGGATTTTGAATCCGCTACGTCTACCGATTTCGTCACGCGGGCATCGGTGTGGGGGTGTCGCCAGCGGCGCACCCCACGAGGTCGCGGATTATGGCATGGGGCCAGCGCTCTTCCGGGCCCGCCGCCATAATGGCCGCAACTGTTTTGAGCCCCTCCTCATGCCGACCTACAAGACCCTTGAAGACGCCATCGGACACACCCCTCTGGTGCGCTTGCAACGCGTGGCCGGGCCTGAGGTCGCCGCCCGCGGCAACGTCATTCTGGGCAAGCTCGAGGGCAACAACCCGGCCGGCTCGGTGAAGGACCGCCCCGCCATCAGCATGATCCGCCGTGCCGAGGAGCGGGGCGACATCCGGCCCGGCGACACCTTGATCGAGGCCACCTCGGGCAACACCGGTATTGCACTGGCCATGGCGGCGGCCATCAAGGGCTACAAGATGGTGCTCATCATGCCGGAGGACCTCTCCATCGAGCGCGCCCAGACCATGAAGGCCTTTGGTGCCGAACTCATCCTCACCCCCAAGTCGGGCGGCATGGAACTGGCCCGCGACCTGGCCGAGCAGATGCAGAAGGACGGCAAGGGCCGCGTGCTGGACCAGTTCGCCAACGGTGACAACCCGCGCATCCACTACGAGACCACGGGCCCCGAGATCTGGGCCGACACCGAGGGCCGCGTCACCCATTTTGTGAGCGCCATGGGCACCACCGGCACCATCACCGGCGTGTCGCGCTACCTGAAGGAGCAGAACGCGGCGGTGCGCATCGTGGGCGCCCAGCCGGCCGAGGGCTCGCGCATCCCCGGCATCCGCAAATGGCCCGAGGCCTACCTGCCCAAGATCTACGACCCCAAGGCGGTGGACGAACTGGTGCTGGTGAGCCAGGGCGATGCCGAAGACATGGCCCGCCGTCTGGCCGCCGAAGAGGGCTTGTTCGCCGGCATCTCGGCCGCAGGGGCCTGCTGGGTGGCGCTGCAACTGGCCCGCACGGTGGAGAACGCCACCATCGTCTTCGTGGTCTGCGACCGGGGCGACCGCTACCTGTCCACCGGCGTGTTCCCCGCCTGAGCTTGCCAATGTCGGCCGAATTCCGCTACTGCCCGCAGTGCGCCACGCCGCTGGCCATGCGCGTGTCGGATGAAGACGGCGGCCCCAAGGCGCGCCTGCGCTGCCCGGCCTGCGACTACACGCATTGGAACAACCCCACACCGGTGCTGGCGGCCGTGGTGCAGTGTGCCGACCGGGGTGGCCGCCTGCTGTTGGCCCGCAATGCCGCCTGGACCGGGCGCATGTTCGCGTTGATCACCGGCTTCATGGAGGCTGGCGAGACACCCGAAGACGGCATTGCCCGCGAGGTGCGCGAAGAGACGTCGTTGGAGGCCGAATCGGTCAAGCTGATCGGCGTGTACGACTTCCAGCGCATGAACCAGGTCATCATCGCTTACCACGTGGTGACCCGCGGCGAGATCGTGCTCTCGCCCGAACTGGCCGAGTACAAGCTGTTCGAGCCGGGTGACGCGCTGTGTTGGCCGGCCGGCACCGGCTACGCGCTGGCCGACTGGCTCCGCAGCCAGGGCCTGGTGCCGCGATTCATCGAGTGGCCGGCACGTCCGTAGAATGCCGAGCAGCGACAGACGAAAGGTTCAAGCATGGACGTGCACAACGAAATCGACACCCGGGGCCTGAATTGCCCCCTGCCCATTCTGAAGGCCAAGAAGGCCTTGGCCGACATGACCAGCGGCCAGGTGCTGAAGGTGGTGGCCACCGACCCGGGCTCGAACCGCGATTTCCAGGCCTTTGCGCGCCAGACCGGCCACGAGTTGCTGGAGCAGCAAACGGTGGGTGCCGATTTCATCCACGTGTTGCGCCACCGCTGAGCGGCACGATCCACACATGACAAGGGCCTGCATTGCAGGCCCTTTTCGTTGGGTGGCTGCGTTATCCCGCAGCCGGGTGCACCACTCAGAGCGCCAGGCTCTTGAGGTAGTTGCGGAAGCCCGGGCCCAACTCGGGGTGGGCCAAGGCCAGTTCCACATTCGCTTGAAGAAAGCCTTCCTTGCTGCCGCAGTCGTAGCGCTGGCCGTTGTAGCGGTAGGCAAACACCTTTTCGCGGCGCATCAGCGAGGCGATGCCGTCGGTGAGTTGGATCTCGCCGCCCACGCCACGGGGCAGGTTGGCGATTTCCTTGAACACCCCCGGGGTGAGGATGTAGCGGCCAGCCACGCCCAGTCTTGAAGGCGCCACTTCGGGCGCTGGCTTTTCGACGATGTGCGTCAGGTCCATGATGCGCTCGTTGATGGTCGTGCCGGCCACGATGCCGTAGCGCTTGGTGTGCTCGGCCGGCACTTCCTGCACCGCCAGGATCGAGGCCTGCCACTCTTCAAATTGCTCAACCATTTGCTTCATGATCGACGGCTGGCCCACCATCAGGTCGTCGGCCAGCAGCACGGCAAAAGGCTCGTTCACGATCACCGACTGCGCGCACAGCACCGCATGGCCCAGCCCCAGTGCCTTGGACTGGCGGATGTAAATGCATTCCATGTCGTCCGGCTTGATGGCGTGCACCAGGGCCAGCAATTCCTGCTTGCCCGCCAACTCCAGTTCGTTCTCCAACTCGTAGGCCGTGTCGAAGTGGTCGGGGATGGCGCGCTTGTTGCGGCCGTTCACGAAGATCATCTGGCGAATGCCGGCCGAGTAGGCCTCCTCCACCGCGTACTGGATCAGGGGCTTGTCCACCACGGGCAGCATTTCCTTGGGCTGGGCCTTGGTGGCCGGCAGGAAGCGCGTGCCCAGACCGGCCACGGGGAAGACAGCTTTGTTGACCTTCATGCGGAGGAATCCTCGTCGTTGAATCGAACAGTTCAGGCGCTGGGCAGCTTGCCCAGCTGGTCTTTCAGGCTGATGAGGGTGCGGCCGAAATCGGCCATGCGCTGGCGCTCTTGCGCCACCACGGCCTCGGGCGCGCGCGCCACGAAGCTTTCGTTGCCCAGCTTGGCCTCGGCTTTCACCACTTCGCCCTCGATGCGCTTGATCTCCTTGCCCAGGCGTTCGCGCTCGGCGTCCACGTCGATCTCCACCTTCAGCGCCAGCCGGGCCTCGCCCTGCACCAGCACCGGCGCCATTTGCGTGGCGGCGGTGAACTCAGTCTCGGTGGCCAGCAGGGTCACGTCGCTGAGCTTGCTCAAGGCCTTGATCAGCGGCGCGGCCTGGGTGAGGAATTCGCTCTCACCCACGGCAACCAGCGGCACGCGTTCGGCAGGTGAGAGGCCCATCTCGCCGCGCAGCGTGCGGCAGGCGCCCACGAACTCTTTCAGCTTGGCCATCCAGGCGTCGGCCATGGGGTCGACGCGCTCCAGCTGGGCCTGCGGGTAGGGTGCGCTGGCGATGGTGTCGGCCCCCTTGCGGCCGGCCACCGGGGCCACGGCGTCCCAAAGCTCGGCGGTGATGAAAGGCGCCACCGGGTGCAACAGGCGCAGCACGGTTTCCAGCGTGCGGATCAGCGTGCGGCGGGTGGCGCGCTGCTGGGCGGCGTTGCCGCCCTGGATCTGCACCTTGGCGATCTCCAGGTACCAGTCGCAGAACTCGTCCCAGACGAACTGGTAGATGCGGTTGGCCACGTTGTCGAGCCGGTACTCGGCAAAGCCCTGGGCCACGTCGGCTTCCACGCGCTGCAACTCGCTGGTGATCCAGCGGTCGGCGGGGCTGAAATCCATGTAGCCGCCCGGGGCACACGCATCGGTGCCGTGCTCCAGCAGGCCGCAGTCCTGGCCCTCGCAGTTCATCAGCGTGAACTTGGTGGCGTTCCAGAGCTTGTTGCAGAAGTTGCGGTAGCCCTCGCAGCGCTTGGTGTCGAAGTTGACGGTGCGGCCCAGCGTGGCCATGGCGGCGAAGGTGAAGCGCAGCGCGTCGGCGCCGTAGCCGGGGATGCCGTCGGGAAACTCTTTCTCGGTGGCCTTGCGCACCTTGGGCGCGGTCTCGGGCTTGCGCAGGCCGGTGGTGCGCTTGTCCAGCAGCGGCGCCAGCGCGATACCGTCGATCAGGTCCACCGGATCCAGCACATTGCCTTCCGACTTGCTCATCTTCTTGCCGTGGGCGTCCAGCACCAGGCCGTGGATGTACACATGCTTGAACGGCACGTTGCCGGTGAAGTGCTTGGTCATCATGATCATCCGGGCGACCCAGAAGAAGATGATGTCGTGGCCGGTGACCAGCACCGAACTGGGCAGGAACAGGTCTTGTTCGATGGTCTTGGCCGGCCAGCCCAAGGTGCTGAAGGGCACCAGGGCAGACGAGTACCAGGTGTCCAGCACGTCCTCGTCCCGCGTGAGGGCGCCGCTGTAGCCGGCGGCCGTGGCCTTGGTGCGGGCTTCTGCCTCGCTGCGGGCCACGAACAGCTCACCATCCGTGCCGTACCAGGCCGGAATCTGATGTCCCCACCACAGCTGGCGCGAGATGCACCAGTCCTGGATGTTCTTCATCCACTGGTTGTAGGTGTTGACCCAGTTCTCGGGCACGAAGGTCACGTCGCCCGATTCGACGGCCTCGATGGCTTCTGCCGCGATGGACTTGCCGTTGTTGCCGGCCTTGGTCATCGCCACGAACCACTGGTCGGTGAGCATGGGCTCGATCACCTGGCCGGTACGGGCGCAGCGCGGCACCATCAGCTTGTGCTTCTTCACCTCCACCAGCAGGCCTTCGGCCTCGAAGCGGGCCACCAGCGCCTTGCGGGCGGCAAAGCGGTCCAGGCCCACGTACTCGGCTGGGATGTCGGTGGCCTCATGGGCACTCACCTTGGCTTCCAGGTCGAAGATGGTGAGCATGGGCAGCTTGTGGCGCAGGCCCACCTGGTAGTCGTTCTGGTCGTGCGCGGGAGTGACCTTGACCACGCCGGTGCCGAAGGCCTTGTCCACATAGTCGTCGGCGATCACCGGCACCAGGCGGCCGGTGACGGGCAGCTTCACCTGCTTGCCGATCAAATGGGTGTAGCGCTCGTCCTCGGGGTGCACCATCACGGCGGTGTCGCCCAGCATGGTCTCAGGCCGGGTGGTGGCCACCACCAGGGATTCGGTGGAGCCGTCCACCGGGTAGCGGATGTGCCACAGCGAGCCGTCTTCCTCTTCGCTCTCCACCTCCAGGTCGGAGACGGCGGACTTGAGCACCGGATCCCAGCTCACCAGGCGCTTGCCGCGGTAGATCAGGCCTTCGTCAAACAGGCGCACGAAGGTCTCGGTGACCACGGTGGAGAGCTTCTCGTCCATCGTGAAGTACTCGTGCTGCCAGCTCACCGAATCACCCATGCGGCGCATCTGCTGGGTGATGGTGGCGCCCGACTGCTGCTTCCACTCCCAGACCTTGGCCACAAAGTTCTTGCGGCCCAGGTCGTGGCGGCTGAGTTTCTGCTCTTGAAGTTGGCGTTCCACCACGATCTGCGTGGCGATACCGGCGTGGTCGGTGCCCGGCACCCACAGCGTGTTGTGGCCCCGCATGCGGTGGTAGCGCGTCAGCGAGTCCATGATGGTCTGGTTGAACGCATGGCCCATGTGCAGCGTGCCGGTCACGTTGGGCGGCGGCAACTGGATACAAAACGAGGGCTTGCTGGCGTCCAGTGTGGGCTGATAGACGCCAGACTGTTCCCACAGCGGTGCCCAGCGGGCTTCGATGGCGGCGGGTTCAAACGACTTGGCGAGTTCGGTCATGGCGGGGTGTTTCGGGGGCGGGAAGGGGAGCCGTGTGGCCGGCGTACACCAGGGCGGCGTGCAACAATTTCGCCACAAAGGCGTGTCAACTGCGGGCCAGCCTGGGGAGTTGCCCAGATTGTAGGGGCGGGGCCCGCAGGCTCTTGCCTTGAATACGCAGCGACAACACACGGAGCACAGCATGGCGGCAAGCAATTTCTCGACGGGTTTCAAAGCTGGGGCGCGCCGCACGGCGTGGGTGGCTGCGTTGGCTGCGGGGCTGCTGGCCGGTTGTGGCGGCGGTGGCGATGTGGCCACCACGCCCCCGCTCAGCTGCTCGGTGGCCGACCAGCAGACCTGGCTGCGCGGCTACATGAACGACTGGTACTTCTGGTACGCCACCCACCCCGACCCGTCCCCGGCGGCCTACGGCACGGTGGACGATTACTTCAAGGCCCTGCTCAACACCGGCGACGCCACCTTCCCGGCCGACCGCTGGAGCTACGTCAGCACCACCGAATCCTTCAACCGTTTCTTCGGCCAGGGTCGCACCGTGGGTTATGGCGTGATGGTGGCGGGTTTGGAGGTCGCGGGCCACCCCGAGTTGCCGCTGTACGTGCGCTACGTCGAGCCGGGCTCACCCGCAGCGGCGGCAGGCCTGGTGCGGGGCGACCAGATCCTCAGCATCAACGGCAGCTCTGCGGCCAGCGTCATCAGCGCCAACGATTTCTCTGCGCTCAGCGCCACGGCCGAGGGCATGAGCTTGAACCTGCGGGTGCGCAATGCCGTTGGTGACCGCGACCTGACGCTCACGTCGGCGAACTACGCCCTGGTGCCCGTCACCAACGCCTCGGTGGTCACCAGCCCCAACGGCCGCAAGGTGGGCTACCTGATGGTCAAGGACATGATCAGCCAGGCCGAGACCCCCGTGGACAACGCCTTCGCCTCCTTCATCGCCGGCGGCGTGCAGGACGTGGTGATCGACCTGCGCTACAACGGCGGTGGCCTGGTCTCCACCGGTGCGCAGATCGCCTCGCACCCCAACAACGTGGTGGCGGGAAAGGTCTACGCCAGCCTGCTGTACAACGATCGCAAGGCCGCCGGCTACAACCAGCAGGTGCGTTTCAGCAGCCTGTTTGCGAACAACACCATGGCGCTGCCGCGGGTGTACATCCTCACCGGCCAGCGCACCTGCTCGGCCAGCGAGCAACTCATCAACGGCCTGCGCCCGTTTGTGAACGTGGTGACCATTGGCGACACCACCTGCGGCAAACCGGTGGGCTTCCTGCCGCAGGACGACGGCTGCGGCAACACCTTCAGCGTGGTGAACTTCGAGTCGGTGAACGCCAACACCGAGGGCCGCTATTTCGATGGTTTCAATGCCACCTGTGCCGTGGCCGACGACACCTCGGTGCCGCTGGGCAGCACCGCCGAGCCGCTGCTGGCCACGGCCCTGGGCCATGTCGACATTGGCGCTTGCCCTGCGGGGGCGGCAGCGCGCATGAAGCCGCAGGCTTGGCGCCCGGCCACCCAACGCCTGCACGTGGCCGAGCCGGGAGACCGGGGCGGCATGGTGGTGCGCTGAGTGAGCGCCGAGGCGGCGAAAGCCGCCTCGCGGCCTCACATCAGCAGGTGTTCTCCGGCGTTCTCTCCACCAAGGATGACGTAGTTCACCCGCTTCAAGTCGTTCAGCGCGCGGCCGCCAGCGTAGGAGATGGAGCTTTGCAGGTCCTCCTGCATCTCGCGCAAGGTGTCGGGCAGCTTGCCCTTCACGGGTTCGAGGATGCGCTTGCCCTCCACGTGCTTGTACTCGCCCTTGTTGAAATCGCTGGCCGAGCCGTAGTACTCCTTGTAGAGCTTGCCGTCCACCTCCACGGTGGCGCCGGGTGACTCTTCGTGGCCCGCGAACAGCGAGCCCACCATCACCATCGCGGCGCCAAAGCGCACGCTCTTGGCGATGTCGCCGTGGTGGCGGATGCCGCCGTCGGCAATGATGGGCTTGGTGGCCACGCGGGCACACCACTTCAACGCGCTGAGCTGCCAACCGCCAGTGCCGAAGCCGGTCTTGAGCCGCGTGATGCAGACCTTGCCGGGGCCGATGCCCACCTTGGTGGCGTCGGCACCCCAGTTCTCCAGGTCGATCACAGCCTCGGGCGTGCCCACGTTGCCGGCGATGATGAAGCTGCTGGGAAGCTTGTGCTTGATGTAGTCGATCATCTGCTGCACGCTCTCGGCGTGGCCGTGGGCGATGTCGATGGTGATGTAGTCGGCGCCCACGCCTTCGGCCGCCAAGCGGTCAATCACGGCCCGGTCGGCGGGCTTCACGCCCGAACTGATCGAGACGAACAAGCCCTTGTCGCGCATGCGTTTGGCGTAGGCGACGTTGTCGAGGTCGAAACGGTGCATCACGTAGAAGTAGCCATTGGCCGCCAGCCACTCGGTGATCTTCTCGTCCACCACGGTCTTCATGTTGGCCGGCACAGCCGGCAGCTTGAAGCGCCGCCCACCAAATTCCACGCTCGCATCGCATTCGGCGCGGCTTTCCACACGGCACTTGCGGGGCAAGAGCAGCACGTTGTCGTAGTCGAAGATGTCCATCTCACAGGCTCCAGTGGTCAGTCGGCGCGTTGAACGCAGTGCGCCGGCATGGGCTGCGAGCGCTTGACCTGGAGACCCGGTTCTGCCGCGAGGCCATTCAACAGGGGAATGGTGTGGCCAGAAAAACCGGGCGCCAGAATTTGGGCCCGGTGGCTGATTCTACGCAGGTCGAGTGGTTGGGGTGTGGTGATGGTCGGGCTGCCGCTTGCGGCGCATAGCGGTCATCCCCGCCACCGCCGTCATTCCCGCGTAGGCGGGAATCCAGGCTTTCTTGCTTGGTGTGCGCCCGCGCCAGGCGGCCAGCCGGGTCTGGCTCATGCTGTGGCGGCGCGTCGCTGCGCGCCGACTGCCTTGCGGTGCTCGCCTTCGGGGTGTGCCGCATCACTCGTTTCGCTCGCCT